>LAZR01000278.1_pt1 | contig 48060 bp, 75 predicted proteins | sample 329461 | NCBI WGS metagenome assembly LAZR01 (sample SAMN03002196, study PRJNA259156) | marine sediment metagenome | biome: sea floor; feature: Hydrothermal impacted sediments; material: marine sediment; isolation source: Loki non-amplified sample from Loki's castle hydrothermal vent sediment ...
AAGGAATCTGCAAGAGGTTGGGGCCTGGATATACTCGCAGTATATATAACAGATATAGGTCCTACACAGAATATAAGACTCTTAACGGATATAACGAATACGACAGTCATACCAGTTATAGGGAGTGAAGAATAATGAGCGATGCAAAAACTGAGTTTGAATTAAAAACGTCTTTTGTGTTTAACTATCTTGTGGGATCTGTTGAACAGAAAAAGATAACTCAAATGGAAATTGTTCGTTTACTTGATATGTTGAAAAGATATTTTATAGAACAGGCTGGTTGTAATTGTATAAGTACTATATCAGAGGAAGAAATAAATAAAGAACTTGAAACAATAAAATTACAGGTGGTAGAATAAATGGGTGAAAATGAACACCCAATAAAAACACGAATACCAAATGCTAAGACCATAGCTGCAATGGAAGAAACTGATGCTGGCGTTAATTTGCATAGATTTAATACTATAGAAGAAATGATCCATGAACTTGAAACTCCTGGAGAAAAATAATGGATAACGCAGCCATAAAAAAGATATGGGATGGGTTTGGACCAGAAGGACAAAATATGACTCTCGCAGAATTTAGTCAGGAAATGCACGCATTGACAGATCAGAATAAAATACGACAAGACCTGGCAGATATTGAATTGCTTAAAGCTCGTGAAAGATCGAATAAAATCAGGATAGACAGGACACGTTAATGGGTTACGCTTCGCTGATAAAAGATAATAATTGGAACTCGATACGTTGGGCGATTAATAAACTGGACACTAAACTTGGTTCCAATTCTTCGCCGACTTTTGTTGAAATAGCATTAACAGGAGCTACAGATCATGGGCTTCTTTTGGGAGCAGGTACAGACCCCCTTACTTCACTTGCAGTAGCTGCGAATGGGGAGATACCGATAGGCAGTGCTGGAGCAGATCCTATACTTGCTGCAATAACAGGTGGCTCTGGTATTGATGTTACTAATGGTGTTGGTTCCATTACACTTGATTTGGGAGATTTAACTACTAATTGGACAATAGTTACCAATAGTATCAGCTTGACCAACGGTGATATCAGCTTGACCAACGGTGGTATCAGCTTGACCAACGGTGGTATTAATATCTTTGGCCCTATTCTTTTAAACAACAATGACCTTATCCTTGGTCTTGGAGATATAGGATTAGGAACTGCTCCTTATCCTAATTCTTGGACTAATGCCGGTGTATTAACTGTCAGCAATTCCATTGGCCTTGATACTATTACAATAGATAGCACTGGTTATGTAGATACTGACGGTAAAATAGATATTCAAGGTGTCTCTTTTAACAATGCGGCAACAGATGCCCCTGATATTTTAACCGTAGTCGGTGCCGATGCCATCTCCCCAGCAGTAAGAGGTAGTGATATTTTGTTTATCGCCGGTGGTGGTGGGCTTGGTAGTGGCGGAAATATCGAATGTAAAACCAAAATTGGTGCTGGTGGTGTTTTTGGCGATGTTATATTAGCTGAAGACGGTGGCAAAGTTGGAATTGGGACAAGTTCTCCAGACTCCGCATTTCATATTAAAGCAAATTTTCCAGGGATTGTTGGTAATGATTACGCAGGACAAATAATTATTCAGAATCCTGCTAATGATGTAACGTCTAATGTAGTTATTACAGCTTATGAATCAGATGGTGATGGAAATCCTGACCAGCAACTTTGGTATCTTGGAAGTTCATCAACTGGCAATTCAGATATTATTTTTTTAAATCGAAGAAATGCTAAACTTCAACTGGGAACAAATGACAGTTACTATCTAACAATTTTAGGTAATGGCAACGTGGGCATCGGAGTAATAGACCCCGATGCTAAATTAGAAGTTGTAGGAACACTACACATTTCAGATGCTGCAACTTTTGATAGCACTCTCGGTGCAGGAGCGATAACGGGCACATCATTGACCGATGGCACAGCCACTCTTTCGGGCGGCAATCTTACGGGTATGGGCAATATCACAGGTTCGGATGTGGATATTTCCGCAGGGACAGGCGATTATCTTAGTACAGGCGATATAAATTGTGCCACCTTAACTGTTGGCGATGGCGGGATAACTGATTATTTCTCTGTATCTGCCACTGGTGATGGTCAGTTTTTTGGTGCTGGTGATTTATTGGTTGGTAATAATATGTATTTCGCCAGGTCGGCAACAGCTTCAAATGTTGGGATTTTCTTTAATCAAACATCTACTCGAATTGAATTTAGGGATACTTCTGCTAATGTGTTAGCCTCTTTTGCTTACGCCGTAGGTGGCACAATTAATCTGAATAATTTCACGGTAGTAGGCGGCTTGCCGACAGAGGTTACACCAAACGTAACCAAAGATATGTTGGCGGTCTTTAAGGATGGTAGTGGTTCGGGAAATCGGCGGGCAGGATTATTTGTGATGGAAGTCGGTGGTGCTGGCACTATCAGTGGTCCGAAAATCGGCTTAAACGCATTTGCTTATACTGTTGACGACTCTACTATCGCTTTAACTAAAACCGACGCAGGTGGCGGTCTTGTCGGTGGCAGGTATGCAGCCAGAGTTCACGGCGATGGTACGGTGAGTTTGGGTGGTGGTGTTTCTGCATTTGCTGAAATACTTTCCGGCAGTCCCGCAGAATTTACAGATGCCTATTGTTTTCAGGCTGAGGGAATCATAGAGGCCGGTTCTGGTACTGGTATAGTTAATGCTCACGCTGTCTGGATAAGGAATGGTTCCGGTAATATAGGCACTTATACTGGTTTGGATATTGATGATATAGATGCTGGCACAACGAACAATCCTATCCACCAAAGAGGAACGACAGGGATAAATCTATTTAAGGCAGAGAGCCGATTTGGAAGTTCGACTGCTTACGAAGTAATAGAGATAGATGGTGATACATACTGGGTGGGTGCTGGAAGTGGATTACCTTTTGGAGAATGTCATCAAACTGACGATGCAACATTCACAGTAACTATGGCAACGCAGAATGTGTGGGTTGAGGTTGATGCCGCAACAACTAATATAAGTGCAATAGAACTAAACCTTGTTACATTCCCCGATGACCACTATTTATTATGTCAAGTAGTAGGAAAATATTTGGTAACTTATAGTTTTACAGCAGAGATAAATAACGTTGCTGGTGGAGACCAGCATGTAGAAAGCGGGATTATGGTTAATGGTTCTATCCAAACAGATAAAGGAATTGGACACGAACAATATGCAGCAATAAATAAACAGAGAAATCTACAAGGGCATAGTATTATAGATATTACTTCTGCAAATGACCAAATAAGTTTGGCGATACAGAACACATCATCAGCAGGGAAGATATTAACAATAGACCACCTGAATGTAACAATTACACAATTGGGCGGAACTTAGAATGACTGATATACCACTACTACAACCTAAAATATTAAATTAATTAGAGGAGATACCAGATGATAATTAAACTCAATACTGTTTTAGTTGATGAAAAAGGTGAACCTCTCAAAGATGGAGATAAAGAAATTGTTACATTGGGTGTAGTCTGCACCAATGCTTTACTTGCACCTGATCCAGAAGAAAGAAATCTCGATAATAAAGTAAAAAAATACCATCTTCACCTAAGAATGTTTGAGAAAGAGGAAGTGGAGATAACTGCTGATGAAATAGTGCTTCTTGAAAAATGTATTAATGTGGCTTATACGCAGCCCTTAATTGTAGGTCAGGTAAGGGATATATTAGAACAAAAAGTTTTAGAACAGAAAGAGGAAAACTGATATGTCTGAGAACGTAAGACAAGAAGTAATCGCTACTGGTTGGAGAGATGGTGGCACACCAATAACAATAGCTGATGTTGCGTGGGGTACTACTGAACTTGCAGTTGCTATAGTAGAAGCAATACCCACGACTACAGTATTATTAGTAGAAATTCCATATGGTGCAGCTAATCTGGAGATGAGATTTTATGGCACTACAAGTAATGATGATGATGTTGTAGTAAATATTTATGGAAAAAGAGATGGTGATGGATATTATCAGTTAATCGCCACACTAACAATGATACATGGCACAGCCCAAAAGGGTGCAGCAACAGAATTGTGGGTAGACACTATTGCTGAAACAGTAGATGCTACGCCTGAAGGAAGTGGTGCTATTATAAGCCCCGCTGATAATACTATAGCCAGATATTATTTCAAGCCAGGTGGTTATAAGCAACTTGCTATAATTGCTACAACTCTCGATGGTACAGATCTTGGTGTAGAATACGCAGCATACAGTGGATAATATTTTATGAAGAAAAATAAAAAAATGTTGTTACAGTGTGTGCTATGTTTGACAATACTCTTTTGTATGAGTCAGATTCTACCGATTATAAATTTCTATGAACCATCTGAAATAAATATCACTACAAATGTGATAGAGAATATTACATTGCAGGAACAGATTTATTCTGTATTACCAAGTTGTGTTTATATCGAAGCTAAAGTGATATATGAAGGTTGGAATGGGGAATCAATAACTTCAATACGATCCGGTTCAGGAGTTATAGTTTCTAAAGACGGATTAATAGTTACTGCTGGACACATGGTTGATAGAGCAATAAAAATAACTGTTAGATTAAATGATGGTAGAGAATTTGAAGCTGTGGAATGGCAAAAAGAAAATTATACTGATTTAGGATTAATTAAAATTGATTCTAATAATTTACCAACAGTGCTACTTGGTGATTCTGATAATGAGTTTTTAGGGAATCAAGTTTTCATAATCGGTTGCCCATTTGGAAAACAACTTTATAATACAGTAACTACAGGAATTGTATCAGGGTTGAAACGAGATATAGATTTGTTTGGTGAAAAACTATTAATCCAAGTTGATAGCCAGGCTTGGCCCGGTAATAGTGGTGGCGGTTTATTTAATTCAAATGGTGAACTTATTGGTGTTCTTGTTGGTGCAATGAGTGGTTACGATGGGATTTCTGTGTGTATTCCTGGTAATATTGTTAAATTGATGCTCGATAAATATAATTCTGAACAAGATATTGTAAAAGCCCAATGAATGTGAAGAAGGAAGAAATAACCAGTAAACATATTAAACTTCAGCTAAGAGGTTTAATAGATAAATCTGATGGGAAAATAAATATTCCGTCAACTGCTTCTATTGAAGAACTCTTTGAAATTTTAGAGGTATTTATTATATATACACAGTTTGATCTTGAGGCCACTCGTAGGGAATTGAGAAATGCCATTGGTAAGTGAAAAATAATGACAGTAAGACCAGATCACGGATTGCGTACTAAAGCAGGACAATTGTTGTCTCAGTATTTAAGGGAAATTTCTGAGGAAGAGACTGAATTAATACATGATCCTAATAGCGGTGAAGATAGAATGGCAACAAAAGCTGAGGCTCTTGCCCGTAGAATTTGGCAAGATGCTCTTGGCTATACTGAACAGGCTAATAGTAAAGATGGTGTGCTTATTGATCTTGTACACCCACCCAATAGAGTAGCCCAATCTATATTGTTTGATCGTATAGAAGGTAGAGCACCAGCCAGTGTTAATGAAGGTGCTGAAAAAATAACTGCGGCAGAAAAAGTAAATGAGCAAAGTGCGAAACGTATTGCTAAAGCAGGAAATTTGAATAATGATGCTAACAGCAGTTGAGGAATTAAAACCAACACTTTCGGAGCCTTTTCCAAATGTCCCCCGACATTGGAAAGATCCAAAAACTGATCTGATAATTCCTAAATTTGAAGTAGAGAATATTGAGTGGCGTGGAAACCTGCTGAAACAGGCTGAGAATGATTTAATTCTTAGGCGTGATTTACTTACAGCCAGTAAACAGTCTTTGGAGTTCTGGACAAATACTTTTGTTTGGACATATCACCAGTTTGATGTGAATCCTGAAACTGGTGAACGGATTGAAGCCAGGCAACCACACAATCCATTTATAACCTGGGAAATTCAGGATGAATTATTAAGTATATTCCTTAATTGTTTAAAAGTCGGCGAAGATATTCTTATTGATAAGTGCCGTGATATGGGTGCAAGCTGGATATGTGTTTTATTTTTACATTGGCTGTGGTTATTTAGACCAGATAGCCAACTTCTCGAAATGTCTCGTACTCAGGATTATGTTGATCAAACTGGTAATATGAAAGCATTGTTTCAGAAACATGATTATATAAATAGCTGGCTCCCGGAATGGATGCTTCCTCCAAGTGTTAGTTTTGGTGAAAAGTATCGTACAAAGATGCACATGAAAAATATTATTAATGGTAGTGTTATTGATGGTGAATCAACTACTGAACATGCAGCATCTGGCGATAGACGTTTAATTGGTTTGCTTGATGAATTTGCTAAAGTGGAACATGGACAATTGATGCGATCGGCTACAAGGGATGCTTGTTATGTTCGTATTATAAATTCTACACCCGCTGGTCCAGGGACTGAATACAGTAAGTGGAAAAAGAGTGCACAGATTAAAATTTTTGTTTTACCATTTCATGAACATCCAGAAAAAGGTAAAGATCGTTATGTAAGAAAGACAGAGACGGGAAATTATGAGATTAGATCTCCCTGGTTTGATCACGAAGAAACTGTACGATCTCCGCAGGAAATGGCACGAGAAATTTTGCGTCAGGATCTTGAATCTGGCAGTGTGTTTTTTACGATACCAAATATAGAAAAACATATAGCCTTGTTTGCAAAAGATGCGAGAACACGTTATCACATACATTTTAAATCTGGTATACCTAATGATGCTGTGTTTGGAATTATCAGAAGGAGGGATATAAAAAAAGTTTCTATAAAACGTGGTAAGAATGGTCCGTTAAGAGTGTGGTGTAAATTAATAGCAGATCGACCAGACCAATCTAAAACATATATTTTTGGTATTGATCTTGGTAAAGGACAAGGAGCGTCAAATTCAGTTATTTCTATTAAATGTAAAGAAACTGGAGAGAAAATTGCTGAATGGCGTGATGCCAATACGCCACCTTATGATATGGCTCGAATTGCTGTGGCTTTGGCACTTTGGTGTGGTGGTAGGGCACCACGCAGATTGCCGTTTCTTAAATGGGAAAATAATGGTCCAGGTTGGGATTTTGGTAAAATTGTTGTAAGGATTTTTAAATATGCTTATTTTTACAAAAAAATTAAGCCAGGGCAAGTTGTAGATAAAAAAACCATGAGCTATGGATTTCATACAAACACGCAAAGTAAATTTGAATTGTTATCATTATATGATAGAGTTTTGGCTCACGGTGGGTATATTAATCATAGTAAACAGGGGTTGGAAGAAGCAAAATATTATGTTCATTTTAAAGATGGTGGCATAGGTCCAGCAATTTTGGTAGAAGAAAGTGCCTCTGCAAAAAAAACTCATGGTGATATAGTTATAGCTGATGCACTTACTCTTGATGACAGCGATTTGCCCAAAATAAAACACACTGGCCCGAAGGCCCCATCTAATTCATTTGGTGCCCGTTATGAGAAAGCTATGGGAAAGAAAAAAGCCAATGATGCAAAATCATGGAGACAATCATTTAGGTTTTAAAAAATGAAATGCGTAACAGTTAAAATCCACTGTCCAATGTGTAATAAATTTGAAACAAAACATGAGATTAATGTTAATGAATACGGATATTATGTATTTCCAGTGGCTTTTTGTCCACACTGTCTTAGTATATTAATATGTGTTATCGAGAATGAGGAAAGAAATGGCTGAAGAAATACAACCAATTAAATTTCAGATGGCTGTAAAACGTGGGTTTGAAAGAGGAAGGCGATATCGCCGAGCACGAGCCATGTTTGTTAGAGAATTTGTGGGGCAATATTATACGAAACAGTTTGGTTTAACAGGGGATGAACCAATCAACCTGATCTTCCACACTATTAGGGCGATAGTTCCCAATTTAGTTATGAAGAACCCAATTAATAAGCTTCAAACTAAAATAGTTGAACAGCGAGCATATGGTGAACTTTTAGGGTTGGGTATAGATCAGGTAGAACGAGACATTGATTTAAAAGAAGTCCTTAGGGCTTGGATTGTATCCGCTCTTTTTGGTTGGGGGATTATTAAAGTCGGTCTATCCGCCAGTGGAGAAATGTTACAATTTGGTGATACTAAAATAGATCCAGGTCAGGTTTATGCCGAACTCGTAGATTTAGATGATTTTGTCATTGATCCAATTTGTACTAAACTTAGAAAAGCAGCCTTTATGGGTAGCCGAGTACAGGTACCCCGTCAACTTCTTCTGGATACAGATGGCTATAATCATGATCTTGTGCGTAAATTACCTCATGCCAGGTATACTTCTGATGGAAACAGAGTTGCTGATATTAGTAAACAAGGTATGTCAACTATGGAAATGAACACTTTACAAGATCTTGTCGACGTAATAGAATTGTGGGTTCCTGAAGCAACTGCTTTAGTAACTATTTCTGATCCGGCACAAGTTACATTTAATGAATATCTTCGATTGGCAGATTATAATGGCCCAAAAGAAGGGCCATATGTAGATTTATCTTTTACGCCTCCTGTAGAAAATAACCCATATCCAATAGCTCCTGTAAGTTTATGGTATGATATACATAGAATAGCAAATAGAATATTTAAAAAAGTAATGAATCAAGCTGATCGACAAAAAGATATATTGGTATACAACCCCGCACAGTCAGATGAGGCACAGGATATTATAGATGCTAAGGATGGTGATGCTATAGCATCTACAGATCCAAAAAGTATACAAGTAGTATCCTTTGGTGGTCAGAATCGTGGTAATGAGTTAATGCTACAAGAATTACAAATGTGGTATAATTATATATCTGGTAATCCAGATCAAATGGCGGGTAATATTCCCCAAGCAGCAAAAGGAAAGGAAACTGCAACACGATCTCAGATTCTACAAGGAAATGCACAGATTAATATAGAAGATGCCAGGAATATTTTATATGATAAGGCATCTAATGTGAGCAAAAGGATTGCGTGGTATTTACATACTGATCCGATGATTAAATTACCAATATCCAAGCGAATAACTGGTGGGAAACAGATACAATTATGGTTAACACCTGAACAACGACAAGGTGATTTTTTATGGTTCACATTTAAACTTGTAGCCAGATCTATGTCACGATTAGATCCGGCTATTAGATCCAAACGAATTGTTGAATTTGCTACAAGTCTTGTACCAGCATTAATGGCTGCGGCTAATCAGGCTATACAAATGGGTGTCCAATTTAATGTCCAAAGGGCTATTACTGATCTTGCTAATGAAATGGATATTTTGGAAGATGTACAAGATTGGTTTGATGATCCAGAATTTCAACGTAAGATGGCTATGATAGCCAAATTGGGACCGCAAAATGCTGGTAAAGCGGGGACGGGTACAAATAGTATAGAGGGTGTTTTACAAAATGGTGGATCTCCTGTAACTCGCAATATAGCGACCCCACAACAAGAATTTAATATGACTGCTCAGGATACTGCCGCAGAAAGCCAGTCAGCAAATCAAGGAGTATACTAATGGGATGTATAGGTGAGTCTGAAAAAAAGATAGATGGTTTTCATAAATATGAAATAGAAAATGCAGCACGCACCCTAATAGAAGCAATAGAAGTTAGGAAGAAACCAAAATTACTTGCTCTTGCTAAAAAGGAAGCAATGAAGCAAGCTAAGTTGGCTGAAGAAGCTGCATTAGAAAAAAAGGTTTCTGCTAAAATGGCACAAACATTTGGAAACCCTCGTCCCCACAAAGGAAAAAAAGAATGACTATACATTATTTTGTATGTGATGATTGTAAAATAACTATCAAAGATATAGATACAAAACATATTCATAAATGTCCCAAATGTGGTGGAGACATGCGGTGGGATCTTACTGGGATGGCTATTCATGGTAATTATAAACATCCTGTACATTCTGATGCCTTGGCAATACATCCTGATCAACGTGCAGAACATGAGCAAAGGTTTCCAAATATAGAAATAGACAAACAGAACAGACCTGTATTTAATAACTATACAGATCACGAGAGTTATTTAAAGAAATGTAATCTTGTGAAAGTTCCTAAAAAAATTAAACCTAAAGGAAAGATAATAGCTAAAACTCCATAAATAACCGACCCTCGGTGTGTAACCGAGCCGCTTAATTGAAAAGGAGATAAAAATGTTAGATTCTGAAGTGCGACAAGCTGTTAATAGTATTGAAGCAGCAAAACCCAATGAGACTGTTGCTGATAAAGATGTAGATGTTGTAGTTGATGGAGCAGCCGCAGTTGAATTGGAAGATAAGACAGAACAAAGATTAAATGATGTGTTTAGTGGTAAAGGTGTTCAGGAAGAAGCGGCAGAGAAATCTGAAAAATCAGATGATTCTACACTGGAAAAGTCAAAGGAAAAGCCAGAAGAAAAATCTGATGTGAAAGTTGACTCTACCCCGGAAGAAAAACCTGACACAGAAGTGGTTGAAAAACCTGAAATAAAAGCGGTTGAAAAAGACACGGAAGTTGAATCACAAGCTACGGATGCGGATGCTGATAAAGGCAGTGAGAAGAAGAAAGATGTCACGCCACTTTCTGATGCCTATTATCGTGCGGCTATCCATAGGGGTTGGAAACCAGAAGAAATTGAAGCCTTCTATGAGTCCAAACCCGATTTATGTGTTAAGACACTTGGTAACATCTATGAAGCAGTGAAACGATCCAATGAAGAATTTGCTACACTCGGTCGTGCGTATAAGGAACGCAGTACACAAGAGGCTACAGCGACAGTTACGGCTACCTCGCCTGAAGCCAAAAAGACTGAGTACAAAAGTATTGATTTTGAGGCTCTTGAAAAGACTGATATTGACCCTGACACTCTGGCTGCTCTTAAAGCCCAAGATGTACAGGGAAAAATTACGTTTGACATGCTCCAAGAAATACAAGGGGCTAAGTCTGTTCAAAGTCCTACACAGCCATCTTATGTTGCGGGACAAAGTCCTCGTGTAATTGCTCAGGAGACTGCTTTAATTCAACAGCAGATAGAAAATTTCTTTGATGCTGATGAATTAAAACTTTATAGCGGTTTTTATGGGGATATACCAAAGGACGCAAAAGATTGGGGTGCTCTCAGTCCTGGACAAAAAGCAAATCGTTGGGCTGTGATTGAAATGATGGATGATTTAATGGCAGGTGCTCACATGAATCACCGTGATATGGAAATAGATGAAGCTATGCAATTAGCCCATCTTAACATATCTGAATCGCAACGTGAAAAAGTAATACGTGAAAAATTAAAAGCTGATGTAACCAAAAGAGGTAATAGTCTTACACTGAAACCTTCAGGTGCTGCTAAATCTGACTCTACTAATAAACCGCAGACACCGGAGGAATTAATAGAGACTACTCAGGAAAGACTGAATAAAGTTTTTAATTAATAGCGTAGGAAGGATTAGAAATGGCTGTGAAAAATAGTGATTTAGCCGATCTTATTGCCATTACGATAAATGATTTACCAAAACAGGAATTTGAAGTAGGTTGGGATAGTCAAGACTTTGAAGCCTGTAGAATTTATCAAAATGAGCGTATGGTAATAGATGGTGGTAATCAGATCGAGCGAAAGATTATGCTCGATGAATCTGGTAATGCGAGGTATCGTAGAGCTTATGATACTGATGAGCCGCAGGTTGGTGATGTAATGCACACCATTAAGGTTCCCTGGACCAGAATTGGTACAAATTATTCTTGGGATGATTTTGAATTACTCCAGAATAAAAACAATGCCAAAGGTTTTATTGACCTTATGAAAGTTCGTAGAGTTGATGGCCTATGGTCATTGGCTGAATTAATTGAGGATAGATTCTGGAAAACTCCTGAGAGTTCAACAGATGATCTCTATCCCAATGGTGTACCATATTATATTACCATGTTTTCAGCGGATGGCACACTTAATACAAGTGCCGGTGCTTTTAATGGTATATTTATAAAGTACCAAGATGGAACATATGATTCTACATGTGCAAATATTAATAGTGCTAATGAGGCAAAGTGGCGTAATTGGACTGCTGTATATACTGCTATTGACAATGCGTTTTTGAAAGCATTTCGTTTAGCATTTATGTACACCCGTTTTAAAGCACCACTTATTGTTAATGATCCGCAGAATAAACGATCTGCTGCAAAGCGTGTTTATACTGATTTTGATACTGTGTCACAGATAATGGATCTTGCCGATCAGAAAGATGATAGGCATACTGGTAAGGACATTATGAGCAATTTGAAAATGGATGATACTGGCCTTGCTTATGTTAATAGACTGCCAGTGGTTCCAATTCCACAACTGAATGGTGCATCGTATACTCCAGTTTATTGTATTGATTTTGCCAAATTCATTCCTTATGTACATGATGGTTATTGGATGAAGGAAGGCGAACCTGAGACAGATCGTGGTCAACACACTACGTTTACTGTGTATCTGGATGGTGCTCATAATAATCTGTGTCTCAACAGACGTACTGCTGGTTTTGTACTTCACAAACCCAGTTAATGTTAAATTAATATTTTATTAACTTTCGAGGGGCCAGGCAATCTGGCCTGTTTGCCCCTCTTTGAAGGGAAAAATTGAAATGGCAAAAGGAAAATGGAAAGCAACTCTTTTAGGGATTCAAGGTCTAATAGGCCATAGACAAGCACCAGATTGGGATTTTCTTTATGCACGCTCTACAACTATAAATCCAAATTATGTAGTCGGTGATAGAGTTGTAACACCAGATGGTCGTGTATTTCGTTATGCAAAGGCAGGTGGAACACTACAGTGCGATTATGCCTGTAAATTTTCTTATAATGAGTATATTGAATATGCAACACTTGCTCAATCTGAAGTTGCCGGTGCAAAATCAGTAAAGATTACAGTATCGGCTGGTAGTGTTGGTAAAGCTGCTGATGGTGTTATAACTGTGGATGAACTTCGTGGTGGATATATTGCTATTTTTATGGCTGGTCTGGGTGATAATCAGAGCCGGGGTATAATTGGCAATAGTGCACTTGCTGCTGATGGTACCTCTATTATTGTTTACCTTGATGCTTCATTAGATCGTGCTGTTGATTCTTCGGATGCTGCTGAAGTTCTTGGCAGTCCATATGATGGTGTACAAGATACACAAGCATCTGCTGATGCTTATGCTTCAAAAGCAGGTTTGCCGAATGTTCCAGCGACTGTTAATCAATATTGTTGGATTCAGACCGCAGGGCCACGTTGGATGTCCCCAACCGCTTCTGCCACTGGTGGGGCTTCACAAGAACGTGATGTGTATTTTGATAGCAATGGTGGTGTCAGCGAACACACATATAATTCCAGTACTGTTCTGAATAGACAACGTGCAGGATTTATTATTGATAAACAGACTGCTGGTGTTGATGGTGCACCATTTATTATGTTACAGATTAGTTCGTAATTAATTTTTAATGCTGTCCTGTGTAGTATATATACTACACAGGATGGCTTTTGGAGAAAAAGAAAATGATATTAAAACATGCAAAGATAATAGTACAAAAGGCAGAATATGTAGAAGCACAAAGAGTAATTGCTGAGGCTGAAACCGAGGAGACCAACCAGCTTATTGCTGATGCTAATAACATTGCTACTGAGCCTGAAACCCAAGTTGAAGTACCACAGCCGATAGAAGAAAACCCGACTGAGAATGAAGCACCAGTAGAAGAAACTGAGGATAGTAATGAGTGACTTGAATATTGATAATGTAGAATTTTCTGTATTACCTAAAGATATAACATTTACAACGAAAGTTAATGGCGATGCAATTGCAATGGTAGGGATTGTATTATCTGCGGATCAGGCTGCTCGACTGGCTTATTTGATAAACACACCTGGAGCTTTGCAAATAAAAATAGAGAAATGAGGCTAACCAATGTCTGAACCTACAGGTGCTTTAACTTTTTATGGTTTGATTCTACGAGTGGCAAGAGAAGCTGGTATAGCTTATCATGGTGCTGATGGTGATGAACCTGCTATGATTCCAGTTGATTACCACGATTTTGAACTTTGTAAACGAGTTGTAAATGACGGAATTAGAATGTTCATAGCTGATGCTCCGCCTAAAGGATGGCGTTGGATGCGTAGAATTATGAGTGTTTCTCTCACAGCTACTCGGATTACTGGTACTGCTGATTCAGCAAGTGCTACTACTATTGTCGATGCGACACTTGCTACAACGTATGATAGCAATGGTGATTTAGATGATTATTGGTGCTATATTCTTACTGGAACAGGTGCGGGTAGTTATGCTCAGATAGCAAGTTATACGGCTACTGGAACACCTGGAGAGTGTACTGTAGCTGATTGGCTTGATCAATATGGTAATCCCGGCGGTACAAACCCTGCTGCTGATTCTACATTTGCTATTACGCCAATAGAAACTGTAGGTGGGGATATAACTCGCTATCCTTTACCAGAAAATTTTGGTGGTGAAGTAGATGGACAGATTAAATACGAGGCAGATTCCACGCATGGCACTCATATTGAATGGCGTGATGAGTCACTAATACGAGCAAGGCAAACTGTTACTACATTTACAAATTATCCCCATCGTGCCGCTATTAGACCTCTTGAATATGGATCCAATAGTTTTGGTCCGAAGCGTAGATTTGAATTTATTATTGATTACAAACCGTCTGCTGCTGAAGTTGTGGAATTTCCATATACACTGTTCTTTGATGAATTAAGAATGGTTGCCGGATTAGCTTCAGGTGGAAGTGCAACCACTTTAGTAGATTCCAGTTTTGCAAATTATTACCCCCTTGATTATTTTAAAGATGACTGGAAATGTTATGTTATAAGTGGAACTGGTAGAAACGCCAGAGGAATAGTTACTGGTTTTACTGGCACTTCGTTTACAGTTGCAGTGGCTGATTGGTTGGCTATTGACGATAGTACAGCTTCTGCTACTGATGCTACTGATGGTGACGCATATTATTTAGAGCCACTTTCTAACCTGCATCCAGCAGGATTTAGATTTGATCAAGCTATATTAGCTGCATGTTTGGCTCAGGCAGAAACAGATATAGAAGATGTGGCTTCTAATTTTATGCAGAAATATATGCAAAAGGCTTTACTCAAAGCATATGCAATTGACACTCGCAGTGCTCCAAGAAAACTTGGTTCTATGAATGAGCCAACAGAAAGATCTTATGGTAGACAACATGGCCGATTGGATGCTACAACTGATCATGACATATAAAAATAAACACAATATAATAAGGAGTAAAAAAGATGTCAGAAAAAAAATGGTTTAAAAATGTATGGGCTGGTGTTATACCGATTCAGTATAAATCGGTAAGGTTAACAAGTGCAGAAATTTTAGCCATGTATACTACACCAAAAGCACTTTTAGATGCACCAGGAGCAGGTAAAGTCATTGAATTTTTGTCAGCCGTATTTTTTCTTGATCACGGCGGAACAGACTATGCTGCTGGTGGTGCAGCAGTTATTCAAACAGTAACAGGAAATACAGCCGTGAGTGATGCAATAGCTGCGGGTACTCTTGTAAACGCATCTGCTGATGTTTATGTAGTTGCACAAGCGTTATCTGCTGAAGTGGCATTAGACGTTAATGAGGGATTAGAATTAACTAATGCTTCAGCAGTTCATACAACTGGGAACGGTATATTGATAGTCGATATAGCATATCGTATCCATGATTTTAATTAATATTGCGGGGAGATATGATGGCGTATACTTACAGAAAATATAAAAAGGGAGTTAAGAAGTTAGGGGCTAAACAAGTTGCTACACCCGTAGAATTTAAACTTATCCAAAAAAGGATGCAGAAAAGATATGGTAAGACTTTAAGAACAAGTTCGATAGAAAAATCCTTACGGAAGGCTGGTTTAACAGAAAAAGAAATAGCACGATTGCGAGGCAAATAATGAGGAAACTATTTCCTTTACAAGGTATTGATAAAGGACGTGCTACACCTGAACAGCCAATAGCAACTTCACCTGATTTAAATAATGTGCGTCCATATGATACACTTGATAATCGAGCACGTGGCGGTCAACGTCCAGGATTAGATAAATTGTATGCCCAACAAATTGGCGGTACTGAAGCTCCTATTGTAGCGATGTGTTCTGTAACGGTGGTGCGATAATGGCAGAGACAAAATATGATTCCTGGGAAAACACTTCGACTCAATCGTCAAAAACATTTGATGATGGTACTGAGTTTTTACAAGGCATGGTTTTTACTGCTTCTGCTAATTATGCTATAACTTCTATAGAAGTGTTTATTACAGGTACTCTTGGAACAGCAGCAGTATTAACTGGTGAAATATATGCCATTGATGGTTCAGATCATCCAACTGGTTCAGCTTTAGCCTCTGGTACATTAGATGTTAGTGACTTAAATTCAGTTTTTGTGTGGAAAAAAGTAACTTTTAGTAGTTCATATAATTTAACATCCGGGACGAAATATGCTATTGTCCTTACACATAGTACAGCAGATAATTTACTATGGAGAAATGCTGCTGGTGGTGGTGGTTATCCTGATGGAAATAATGTGTATAGTAGTGATAGTGGTTCTTCTTGGATTACTCATACACCGGATCAGAATTTTAAAACTTATGGTACTGCATCAACACCCGTTGATATGACATATACTAAAAAATTAGTAGCCATTGCTAATGATGAAGTCTGGTATGAATCCTCAGCAGGTACAATGGCAGAATTAACTGACGCAAATGGAAATATAAATATTGCTAATCCTTTGTCAATGTTTGAAGCATATGGAAAAATTTTTATAGTTAATCAGTCTAATTTAAAAATAGCTGATTTTACTAATAGTAAACTTCATACAACTGACATCTTACCTGCTGGAGTTTATCCTCGTCATGGAACTGTTATAGAAGCTACTGGTGGAACAGCCAGTGGTGCTAAAATGGTTGTGGATTATATCACTGATCTTGATGGTGATACTTATGTATATGGTCAGAGAATAACAACGGAAACTTTTCAAAGCGGGGATGTTTGTACAGCAACTATTGATGAAGGAGCAGTTTCATTTACATTAGATGCTGCCGAAGTAATAGGACCACATTGGTATAGTTGGACTACTTATGGTAATGCTGCTAAGGATGATACAACTTATGGGGCATTACCCAATAAAGCAACTATAGGTTGTCTTTATAGAGGTAGACCTACAATATCAGGCAATCCTGAATATCCGCATCAGTGGTATATGATGAGACAGGGTAATCCCTTTGATGCTCTTTATGGAATTAATGATGCACAGTCAGCCGTAGCTGGTCATGATGCTGATGTTGGTGAAATTGGAGATATTGTACGAGCGTTAATTCCATATAAAGATGACTACCTTGTTTTCGGGTGTGTAAATACAATGTGGCTCTTAACTGGAGATCCCGCTGAAGGTGGGTCATTAAATGAACTTGATCTTACTACAGGAATATTTGGAGCACAAAGTTGGTGTTTTGATGGAGAAGAAAATTTATGGTTCTGGGGAACAAATGGTATTTACAAAACTAAAATTCCGGGAAAACCAATTTGTATGTCAGAAATTAGATTGCCTAATTTGATTAAAGCTGAAGCAGTTAATCCATCAACACATCGTATTTCATTGAATTACGATCGTAGGCGGGCAGGTATTGTGATTGCTATTACTACTTTATCTGATGGGTCTAATTCAAATTATTTCTATGATTTACGAACAGATGGGTTTTTTCCAGAATCTTATCCAGAAGAATGTGGAGTTTTTTCAATGTATCATTATGAGGCTGTAGATCCTGATTATAGAAAATTAATGGTGGGTTGCCAAGATGGTTATATTCGGATTTTTGATGAGGATGCAGCAGATGATGATATTGGAGCATCAGATGAAGCCATTGATAGTTACGTAACATTTGCTCCGATGCCAATGTCATCAGATCCAAGATTAACAGGAAAATTAACTGGGTTAGATATTGTTTCTGCCGGTGGTGCTACTGGTGGAAGTCAATCAGATTCAGATGATATATATTTTAAAGTTTTTACCGCTAATGTAGCGGAACAGATTATTGAAAAATTAAATGCAGATGTTAATCCAAATATATCAGGAACAATAAAAGCCCCCGGTCGTCAACGGGGTAGTAGTATAAAACGAAAAGTTAAAGGTATTTATGCAGGTATAAAAATTGGAAATAACACTGCTGCTGAAACATGGGCATTTGAACAATTAATGCTGGACTTCAAACCAGCAGGGAGATTTAAATAATGGCAGAAAATATTGATGATATTATGAAAATAATTGGTACAGCTATTGAACGATATCGACCTGGTGGTGAATTTTCAGAAACACGAGCTTCTGAACTTGCAGAAAAAAAGAGGATAGCTATTCCACAGATGCAAGCTGGATTGGTTAGTCGTGGCCTTGCGGGTACAACTGTTGCAGCAGCTATACCATCACGATTTGAAATGGAAACGGCTAAACCCTGGCAAACTGAAACTGAAAAACTCCGATCATCTGCATTGATGGATGCTATTTTAGCTAAAGCTGGTTTTATGGAACGTGAATCAGGCAGAGATTTACAGTTAAAATTAGCCAGAGAGGAAGCAGATTTGCGGCAAAGACTCCAAAATCAGCAAATTTCATCGCAACAATTTATAGCACTCTTGGAAAATGCACGAGCACGATCACGCAATGAAGCACTTGCAGAACGTAATCGCATTGATGCCGCTGGCGGTGGTGGCGGTGCAGGTGGTGACGGTGGGGGTACTACTGGTGGTTATGGAAGTAGCTATGGTGGTGTTGGTACTACTTATAGTGAAGTTTCTGGCGGTGCTGGTGGTGGTAGTTATGCAGATCCACTTGCAGGTCAACCTATGTTTACGGCTGAAGGTGGTGTAGGAATGTATCTTGGGGGCCAAAGATCTTTAAGTGGGGAACAAGTAGATTGGGGACAAAACTATGGTGATGTACCTAATTCTACAGCAGAAGCTACACAACGGATATCTTCTGGTGGTGCAGGTGATGTTTATAGCCCAGGTGATTTTTATGTTGGCGGATCAGATATCGGTGGAACAATAACATCAAAATACCGTACAAGTTCTGGAAAAATTGTTCCCGGACCGCTACATGCTTAATTAACTGATGAAATAATTATAATAATATTTATATGGAGGTTTTATAATGCCAGGACTTCCTTTTGAAGATTTACCTGCTGCTCAGACAGATGAAATAAAAAATAAACTACATGGTCAATGGCAGATTGAAGCTAAAGCTTTAGATAAATCTTGGTTTCCAGATAAAAATAAATTTGCAACTGCAAGAGCAAAGTTAAATGCTAAATATCAGAGATTAGAACTTGATGCCTTTACAAAATTGCAGGAACAGCAAAAAGAACAGCAGCAAGTCCAGCAACTCATAGCTAATCCGCAACAACGTAGTCCTGAAGATGAAGCTCTATTGCGGATGCAGTTAAGACCAGAGGCTGAAAGTTTGGTGTTTCCTGAAGGTGGGCAGATTTCACCATCTTATCTGAGGTCCAAAGGATTTATAGGTAATATGCAAGGATATGCTGGAGCAGCCGAGGATCCCTGGGGGCCTGGGGGAAAAGATAAACAGAGTCTTATAGATCAATATCAAAGGTGGAGAGAATCAGAATTATATAGCACCAAAAGCATATCAGAACAACAACAGCTTGATCGAGAATGGGACATGCTAATGGCAAGCAGTCGTATTTTTAATAAATGGTGGTCAGATAAAACAAAACGAAAACAAGTGACGGAAGTAAAGGCTCTGCGTAGCACTGGTAAAATAGCTGGTGCAATGCGAGATAAAGTAACACGTGTAACGCCACTTGGTATATCACTTGGAAAAGGTAAACATACTTTTGGAATTTTTGGTTCCACTGCGGCAAAGAAAGAACCAGAAGCACAAGCGGTTACTACACAACAGAAACCAATTATCCAACAAAATAAACGCACGGGACAAAAACGGATTTCTAATGATGGTGGGAAAACATGGCGGATGATTGGGTAACAATTTTAGGCACTACTTTTAATCCAGAAGGTTCCGGCTATGACTATGAAACAGCGGCACAATATGGGTTAAGTCCTGATGAAACTGGGCATTGGCCCAGTCGTGTACCTGAAACCGGTCAGATATTAAAGGGCCAAAAACATTCTACTTATAATAAAACTGTTGCTGGAGAAAAAGAAGCTGGATTTATTATAGAAAAAGGATTAGATGGTAAATATTATTCTTCTTCTGATACTGACTGGGAACCCATTACAGATACTGCTGTAGAGGATGAATGGGAACCAGTTGCTGATATAGAACAAGCCCCACTTCTTACACGTGTGGGCGGTGCATTTGCTAAAGGTGGTATGCGACTTGGTGAAGCGTTAATAGATCTCCCTAAACATATTGTTGGTCAAGTAAAAAAATTGCCAATGGAACTTGCAGCCCATGAAATTCTCATAGCGAAAGATCCAAAAGATCGGGTAGTTAAATTAGAAAATTATGCCAAGGTAGAAAACTTTTTTAATAAAGTAATTTTTGAACTTAGCAGAGCCGGGGAAGCTCATAGAAGGGGTCAGGAAACAATACTTAAAAATCACCCTGAATGGGAGTCTGAACCACCTGAAAGTTTCATTGATTTAGTTTCCAGCCCTGATAAATTAGTGGTAGCATTGGCGGAGTCTACACCATTGTTACTTGGTGCTGGAATTTTAACAGCAGCCGGACAACCACAAATAGGTGTTATGATGATGTATGCTTCTGAAGGACAAGAAGCTTATGATCGTGCAAAAGCTGATGGAGCATCAGATGATGTAGCAGAAACAGCTTATAATGTATATGGTATAGTAGCAGCAGCATTGGAACAGATGCAGTTACAAGGTATAATGAAAATTAGTAAGGGTTTGTTTAATAGGGTGCTGAATCGCACCGCCCAGAAAGTAAGTCGTATGGGAGCAAAGGCTCTCACTATGGAAGTTATTAAGATCGCTGCTAAAGAAGGTTTGGAAGAAGTTGCACAGGGTGAGTGGGGGGATATAACTGCAAAAATGATTCATGGTGAACCCTTTGGTCCTCTTGGAGCACACATAGATCGTAGAGCACAGGAATTTTATATAGGTGCAGCTATGGGTTTAATCCCCGGTGCTGGTGGTGCTACTGTTGGAAAAGTGAAGCAACAAAGTATGGTAAATAGATTTACTGGTAAAAACTCGCCGCTAAAGAACCAACAATTTGCAGTTCTAACGGCTGAGAATCCAGGAAACCAGCCGTTAAATGCCGAGGAAAACACAGCAAGAAATGTTAAATTAATCGCTGATCTTAAAGCTCTTGGTAAAATTGCCATCCCAGTTGAAGGACGATATGGTGGGCCAGTTGAAAATTCCTTTTTGGTGTTTGGTTTAACTAATGAACAGGCATTAGAACTCGGAAAAAAATATGGACAAGAATCAGTGCTAACTCCCAAAGGACTTATTTATCAGGATGGTACAGTAAATCCAGCAGATCTAAAGAATATTAATTTTAAAGCAGATCAGGCTGATTTTTATAGTATTGTTGATGTGGGTGGCAGACCAGTTAAATTTAGTATTCCAATTAATTTTGAAACTAAAGAGCCTTTGGCTCCTACCAAAGAAGTAGCACAGCCAGTTATAGAGCCAGTTGCAGAAGTGGTTACAGATGAAATTAAACCTGTTACAGCAGATGAAGCTATAGGTAAACAGTTCGGTCTTACTCCTGAAGAAACTGATGAGCGTCTTGGTAAGGCTGAGTTACGATACCGAGAACTTAAAAATAAACCTGTTGCTGAACGCACATATACTGAGAAGAAGGAGCTTGCCTTTTTAAGTCGTAATAGAACAAACATTGAGGCCATATTAGATAGAGAAACCAGACCGGCAGAAAAGAAAATGAGCAGGAAAGAAGCCCTTGCTCTGGGTCATAGTATCCCGGAACAACTTGGTTGGACTGAGGAGCAGCGTAGGGCTTTTAATAAAAAGATAACAAACCAAAGATCTATGAAGGGGATGACACCAGCCCAACGGCAACAAATTATAACTGCTCTAACAAAAGAGGCAGAGAAGGCGGGAATAGAAATAACGACCCCTGACATTTCTCCTATAGCTGAATTGATGCTTAAACTTCAAGAAAGAAAACAGAAACCTGCTCTAACCCAACGTGATAGACGTAATATGAAGAAGCTTCGTAAAATCTATTATCAGATGAAATCTGGGACCAGTTTTTATTTTCTACATATGTCGAGAATAAAAAGACTCTCTGCGGCTTTAGATAACTATGAAACAAATGGGCCATTTACACGGTATATTTATCAACCAGTAAAAGATGCTGATACTCAGGCCGCTGTTAATTTTAGTGCAGTGATGGAAGCCAGCAAGAAAACTTTTGAAGATTTGGGTATTGATATACCTGGAATGTTCTCTGAAATAAAAGATATAGGCATAGAAGATAAACTTTCTACGTCTGAACGTATAGGTGTTTGGGCATTGGCACAGAATGAAAAAACGAAAAATCATTTACGTTCTGAGTTTACTGATAAAGAAATAGATAAGATTGTAGAATCAGTTGAAGATAATGAAAAAGAAATGCTGGTAGCTGCTGAGGTACAAACTTATTTTGAGACAGGTTGGGATGAACTAAAGGCCATAGCAGAAGCTCATGGTATTAAAGGTATAGTTAAAGAAGAAAACTATATTACTGCTTTTATTAAAAATAAAGAAGATGTTACTGATACTGAATTTATGGAAGGTTTAGTGCAACAATTCACACAAGGCAAATTTGTTCCCGGTGAACAACATACAATTAAACGTAAGCCCGGAGCAAAACGTAATTTGGAATTAAATGTATTTATGATTCATGCTCGTGCAGCTAAAGCTATGGAACGATTTAAAGTAATGGCCCCTATCGCTGATAAAACTGGACAAATGTTGAAGCATAGTGGTTTTAAAGATGCTATTAATGCTACTACTTATGGGCATGGTTCACGACTATTCGACAAGTGGTTACAAGATAGTATACGTGGTCAATCTTCTTATGACAATAGTGCAATAGGTCAGGCTCTACGGTGGTTGCGGATGCGTAGTGTACATTATGTACTCGGTGCTAAAATTCTTACAGCTGCAAAACAGGGCATATCCCTGTTTCCAGCTATGGGTATACATCCAGGGATGGCTCCTTTAATATTAGCAAATATATCCCATAATCCATTTGGGGCTAAATATAAAGCTATGGAAGCCGAGGTCCAATCTAAATCAGCCATGATGCGGCACAGAGATTGGGATAGAGATCTCCGGCAGACCTATGATAAGAAAGCCGTTCAGAAAATGTATGCTGGTAAGAAGTTGTCTCCAGTTTTAATGCGAATGGCTACTTGGGTTGATCGTCACACTGCCAGTGCTGTGTGGTATTCAGCATATCAGTTGTCACAGAAACAGGGTATGGATGAAAAAGACTCTATTAAATTTGCTGATGGTGTAGTTGAAAAGACGCAACCAATGGGTAAAGCTGTAGATCTACCTGCATTTTTTAGAGGCAGTGAATTGGAAAAGAATTTTTCCATCTTCCAAAATCAGGTTAATCAGAATGGGAATATGCTTTGGTATGATATACTCGGAGAAACTAAAGCAAGAAAAATTAGTTTACCAATGTTGGGATACCGTTTAATGATGCAGCAAGTTGCCCCAGCATTACTATTAGGTATGGTAAGTAGAGGACATTTACCTGAAGATTTTAAAGAGATAGCCAAAGATCTGGCATTTTATCTGTTGTCACCATATTTTGTTATAGGCAGATTCCTTTATAATACATTCATTGAGCGTGACTGGGGGCCTACGACTGGATTTATATGGGAGACACCCCTTACTGAAACATTCAGAGCCGTTGGTGCAGTTACAAAAGATAAGCCGGCGAGTTACGCCAGTTGGGGTGCAGCAAGACAAAAAGAATGGGACCAGAAGCGATTAAAAGATATAGCTAAATATGGGGCACGAGCAGTTGGGGCCTGGACAGGTGGTTATCCACCACTACAGGTAATTCAAACTATTGAGGGCGGTTGGAATCTGGCTATAGGTGAGACCGATGATTTTCGTGAATTGATTTGGAGTGAGTACGCATTGAAGAAGGGAAAAACTACTGATGGAAAGCCAGAAGCATACTACAAATACCAATGATCATGATTTACTTATAAGAATTGATGAGCGGACTATGAAAATAGATACCTGCCTTAGTAACCATCTTAAACATCATTGGGCAATTACATTAGCTTTACTTGCGACTGTTTTAGGTCTGGTAGCTAAGATTTTGTTTCTTTAATTTAATCTTTTTACTACCTGTACCATATCTTTATAATATTCTTCTATTTGCCACGCCATATTTTGTCTACGTATTTTTGCTAAAGTACGCAACTGATTTTTATTATTTCTATTAAATTCTTCTTGGTGAAAATTACACCAAAACACCACCCCATTCAAAAACTCCACTGTTATAGAAATTTCATTAAGTGTTTTACAGGTTCTACTTAGTTGAACTTGTACACAATATTTAGCTACACGTTTTTCCATGAGCGTTTTTACAGTTTCTACCCATTTGATAAATTCTTTGGTCATTTTATACTCCTTTAAGCAAGTAGTAGTCTGGCTATTTTCGGATCCAATTTCTCTACTTCATCCCAATGAAATATGCGGGTCAAAGGTTTTTTATCTAAAACTGGCAAATTCTCCTGGTCTTTTAATACATCACGCATATTTTCTATTTTTTCCTTGCAAATTATTCCGAACAACCCAGCATTACACCAGATTATAGGCATGATCCCCAAATGTAGATAATTGGAATTAACTTCTAATGCCGTGCATGTATTTTCTACATAATAAAATCTTCTGGTTTTACAAGTCATTTTTCTTTCCTCTCTATATTGGCTATCAAACACGCACAAATGTGGTAATAAAGATTTATTAAAAAGTTCCACATTTTCTGCCACCATTTTAAATTCATCGAAAATTTATACCTCAAATCTTTCATACTTTTTCTCGACCCCTCTTTAAATCAGCTAAGATTTCACTATTCAGATAAAAGAAAATATCTGCTATTAAACCAGTGTTACCAGAATCAGTTTTACTAAAAGAAGTACAGGCCCGTGTACCAAAGCGGGTATGATTAGACAGCAATTGACTGAATCTTTCTGCTGGGTGTGTAGACCACAATTCTTCTAAAGCACATAATAGATCCCTTTGGGCTTTACTTAAATTAGGTGCTTTGCTTTCTTCTTTTAGTTTTTCAACTTTGTCCTGGAGTTGTTCAATGTATTCTTTGACACCAGAATCTTCTGTTAAATCCTCAAATTTTATACTAGAACATTGCAAAACAGATAGTTCGCAACACAAATCATCGTTCTCAGCCTGAAGCTGCTCGATTTTATCGAGTGCTTTTGTTCCAAATTCTATCAATTCTGTATCAAGGATTAAATTTGGTGGTTCATTGAATCGGGTTTGTATATTATCTATCCAATACTTTCTTGTTATATCCATTATGTCTCCAGCAATTCTTTAATAAACATTTTTACACAATTAACATCGCAAAACTTAGGTACTAAATCATCTTCTTTTAGGAATTTTAAGATTTCAGGCCAAAAGTGTAGGAATTGTACCCTTGAACCACAATAAGAACATCGGAGGATTTTCTTTTTATCTTTTGGTTGCGGCGGATATATTGTTCTAGTTCCATTAAAGTCCGTTATTTCTTTATACCAAACCATCTTACCCGAGCTCCTCTAAAAATTTTATAACAGCTACTTTGGTTGTATAGATCTGGCCCAAACGTCTATACGAATGGAGTTTAACATTTTCTCCGTGAGCATTGATGCGACCATTCCTTATCCAATTATAAACTGTAACTCGTGAACGTGTTACTCCAGTGAGATCCCTGAGTATAGCAGGAACCAGATCGAGTTTTATTAAATCTGTTCTTTTAGGTTTAGGCATCTTCGTATCTCCTTATTACGCAATAGTTTATATTCTTCTGGTCGATCTCCACGATACAGTAGATTCTCCGATTTGTCCCCTTCCCAAAATTTCCACGGCACACTATTAAATAATATCCATATCCTGTATTTAGAAGCCAGTGTTTTATCAGGTGCAACACCTATAAGCCACTGCCTATTAAACTTTGATGTTAGTCTTACAATCCATCCACTGCCATGATTAATGGATAATCTACTAAACCCCCCCAGATTTTCATTGTGGTTTAGTGCAGCACGCAGAACCCCTGTAAAGGGAGCATTGTCTTCAATGAATTTTATCAGATCATTACGGGTATGTATTCTCATTGGATACATTTATCCTCTTTTATCTCTCTAATTATCCCTTGTGTAGAATTAGATTCAGCAAGCCATAATTCATGATCTAAATTCGATTTATTGTCCGAAGGAACTGTAACAGTAGATGTGTGACCTGTCTTTCTTCTATAATTTTGTACACCTTTGATAATTTCCACCAATGCCTTTTTTCTTTTCAGAACGACTACCAGGCATACACCAGCGGATCCGATGAACCCAATTACTGCCATCCATGTAGGAAATCTATTAACTGCGAGTCCGAGAAATAGTGTCATAATACTTGCTATAATAATACTAATCCCAATCTTCTTAACATCCATAGCAACAGTAACTATCCCACTGAAAAACGCAAGTAGACAAAAAGTTACTATCCAGTCAGATTTAGCAACTACTTTCATTACAGATTCCCATCCTGAAGCTGGTATAACAGATGTGGCAGGTGAGACTGGGCCGAGTAATGCACAGCCACTTAACAGTGTTCCTATTATTATAATAAAAATAATAAATAGGAATGTGCCTAAAATAGCTTTAAATATTTTCTCATTCATTGATTTCCTCCTTAAATAATTACGAAAACTTTCCATTTCTGGCGGAAGTTTTTTATTAAACATGTAAATCATTTGTTTACTCCTAAATATTCTCCGAAAACCCAGTCAGCCAATTTAATTTTACGGTAAATCCTGTGTCGTTTTGTCGCAGCTATGCGGCTACTTATACCATCAGGTAATCTTATTCTCGCAGGAACAGCAGATGGATAAGCAGCTAAAAACCATTGTCCAAACTGTGCCTTGTGGCCTGGCCTACGACCACATTTTGAACACCAGTGTGTCCATGCTTCATATAAATGATCTGCAATTACATAATATTCCTTATCTGGTGGTGTTCCAGGTGGTTCCATTACACAGCAATCTGCTATGAATGAAACAATAGGTGTAGTTATTTCCCTTAATTGATTTGCAATTACTGTTGATGATTCTGGCACCACAAACTTCTGGGCCAAGCGGAGACTTCGCAATCCCTGTAAAGCAAAATTAATTATCTTCCCCTCCTTAGCATCGTTAGTCAGTTTACGTTTCAGACTTAAATCTTCTCTACCCTCATAGGAATTTCCGAAATATAATATATTGAGCTTTGGTTCTAAAGCATTAGCCTGATCAGGGATATTTGGCAGATCGTTCATGGCAATTGTAAATCTGCATTTTGGATATATTTGCGGCAGGAAGGGTAAATACATACGCCTCACACCTATCGGATCCTGGCCCACAATTTGCAGAATCTTTTCCAAAGCCGCTTTGGCTTCACGTTCTCTGGGGATTTTCGCATCGCTGAGAAGCACAGCAAGTTTTCCCATGAGCGGTTGATAGCCAAATTCAGTGCATAGAGTTTGAAAAGAGGTAGAGACACATTGTTTTCGTCCGAGCATTGCTGCAAGAGTATTGAGGACAGTTCCTTTCCCACTTCTGGGTCGCCCAGTACATAGCATAAGTTTCTCATATGACATGTCCGGCACGCAGTTATACCCAAACCACTGTGCGAGGAGTTCAATTTGCTGTTCGTTGTCATTGAAAATCTCCTTATAAAATTGTTCCCAAAGATTAGACCAAGCATCTTCATTAAATTCATATGGCAATACGTTAAAACTGAATAGAGCAGGAGTAGGATCATAGAATTTTATTCGTCCCCGGATATATTCTTCTACATCAAGCAATCCATTTTTAAAGGCTATTAAATCAGCCGGGTTGGGTTTGCCAACATCTTTAAGCCATACTGGAGGATCTTCAATAAGGGGACACCATTGACTTAGAGCATCAATAATGTCACTAACCTTTGATCGTGTGGGTCTATAAGGGACAAGTGTAACTTCACCTTTGGTTCCCACTTTAGGATATACTTTCCCATCAAGAAATTTATATATACTTCCTCTGAACTCCTCTTTGTCACACTCAGAATAGTACCCAACATCGTAATTAATCCACTGGCTATGATAGCATCGTATTGTTGGAAGTTCATCTTGTGTTTTCTCCTGATCTAACCATGTTTTTGCTATTGTTGATGGTGAATCATCGAGTAGAATATTAGGATCACCACTACTTTCCCCACATTCTTGTACCCATTCTAAAAAAGATGCCTTTGTTAAGCTAACCTGATTTTTCCATTGTCGGAGGTCTTTATATTGGGACGGCGGCATAACTTTTATAACAGACCTGCATACTTTTATAAGTGTTTCAAATGTGGATTCCATTCCCCGTTTGCCAGCACCAGCATCATTGTCGCCAACTATAATTACGTCTTTTCCCCGGAGGAGTGCCGGAAGAAACTTGTTACCACCTTCCGCAGATGGCCTACCAACAGCAATGAAGCCGAGATCCACAGCCGCAGCGGTGTCTGAGTATCCTTCGATGATGATGATTGGTTCTTTAGTTTCAGGTAACACCCCCATGCCACTGTGCCTGAGATCTCCTTCTGGGTCAAGGATATGAAGATACCCAAGTTCAAGGGCTTTGGCTGATCCTTTGGATATATGAACACACACAACGGCTTTCGGATTGGGTGGATTTCCAATAGGCACGAGGCATCCATCACACTTTCCACAAATAGGACAGGAAATTTCGGCTCCGACTCTTTCCCAGTTATGTGCTCCTGAGACATAATGAACTCCTGTAAATTTAGGGTTTAGCGGATAGACTAATCCACGTTTTGATCCTGAATCTTTAACCACATATTTTTTGCCATCTGAAAAGCGTTGTAGCAGACCAATTATATTACCCTTATCATCCCGTTCTGGAGAAACATATCCACCAGTTAAAGGATTAATGCCAATACCAAGTGTACGTATGGAATTAACACTAACCCCCAATTGATCTATTAGAGGCTGAAGCATTTCTAATGATATTATATTAGAAGAAAATTTTTCAAATAACTCGGCAACCTTTAGTTGCTTTGCCATATTATCTCCAAAAACTGACGAGTGAGTTGCGGCCTCCTCCTTGGTCGGACTCCAACCAACCCACTGTCAGTTATAATTAAGCTATATTAAAATGCTGCTGCTTTATCTAACACAACCTGTCTGACTGCAAACCACTGCTCATCTGTTATATTTTCCTGTTCTACTCCAGGAGCTATCTTTTTTATGGCATCAGTCCAAATATTTGCTATCTTCTCATCACTAACATCTTTAGCTTTCATATCATACACGGTTTCCCATGCTTCATCTTTGGTACAATGCCCAGTTGGTAAATTGGGATTAGCTGCTGGTGCAGGGGGTGTAGTTTTTGTCTCTGTTGGTGCTGCTGTCGTGGTTCCTGTTGGCGGTCCGAGTGGATCATTATTTTTCTTCGTTACTGGACCTTTTGGCTGTGTGGACTTAACATTTGTCTTTGTTATTTTACCTTTTGCTTTTGCCGGAGCAGCTTTCTTACCTGAACTTTTTAACAGACTCGCATACTCAGCATCCAAAGACTTCATTTCAGCAGCATCCAGTTTACACACTGTACGACCTGGCTCGGCATCATATTCATCTATCCAAGAAACTTGCAAATTAGTTTTTCCCTCGTAGGTGTTTTCCTCTACCCTAAACTGGATTTTAGTTTTAGAAAGATCCAAAGCTGCAAGTCCAGCGAAGGAAAGACCATCCCAACCTGTTACCTTTTTCACCTGTTGGCTGTTAAGTGTCTCACCCTTGCCACCAAACAACACAAGATACGCCTGAATTTCATTCACATCATACTCTGACCAATCTACCCAAGCTTGTTCGTCTACGTCATAAATTTCTGTTGCGACTAATTGAAGTATTAATTGCGGAAAGCCACCTGAAGATTTACTTACTCCGTGATCCGCAATACGACCTCTAAATGTACTGGCCCTATCTATTAAACTCATAATTTAGTTCTCCTCTAAAATGGTTTCATTTTCCTTTTTATCATAATGCCTATCAGCACATTTACCATTTCTGTCAATTGCCTCAATAGCAGCAACACAAATAGTAGCTGCTTTTACTAAAGCAATACGGAATTTTTCTACAGTATATTCCTCACTGCGACCATCATAGGCCCCCTGGGCTAAATAATTATTAACATAGGCCACCCAGTCATTGGGCGTATTTTTATCATCAAAGTCATTGCCCCATAACCCATCTTGTCGATTTCTTTCTACACTAATCCCATTTAATATTTGTTCTCGGCTCATAATTAATCTCCCACTTTACAGTCCTTACAATGTTCTGTTTTTAATATCCCATGTTTACAAATTACTCCTTTTTTTATTCGTTCTTCTTGAATCATTTGACTCATAGCTAAATTTGCTATCTGTTTGGCATCTGCGGTTTTTATTATATCACCATGACAGTGTTTGTATTTTAACCCTGATTCACAAGGACAAGGTTCATTACGACCTATTTTATTCATTCCCATTGTAGACACTCCTTTAATGCTTCATTGCTTACCACTTCTATATATGCTCTCTGTTCATCAAAATCATACCTTACTGGTACATCTAAAGTATGACTTAATAGAATAAGTTCTGACATCCCGACAGCATCATCCAATTTACAATTTATATGAGCAACTGAAAGTTGTTTTCGTGTGGTGCGTTTAAATCTTTCACCATGTTGATTACAAGAAACAAGTTCATATGTATATATACATGAAGATTTTTTATCCCAGTACATATTATTCTCCTCCGAATATAAATTTCCAAATACTATCATCTGCTAAAGTCTCAAACGATACGGCTGATACTAATCTACCATCATCGTCATACCAGGGTGTTCGTGTCTTTGCTCTAAAATGAAGTTCTGGCTGTACAAAAACCGCACGATCTGTGCTACCACTAACCCGTTTACCTTTAACAAAAGTGTTGTAATAATCTATGCGAAGAATATAATCAGCCCATTCACAATATAGAGCTTCGATACTCCAACTTTTATCTGCGTGAAGTCGTGGTCCTGCCCTAAGATAATCTTCCCCGCCAGGATTAGGAACATTGAATAATCCTGCCTGGGCTATTAGGATAACATTCTTGCCCCGCCTGATAAGTTCATCACAATCTTGTAATGGTTCCTTCATTACATTATAAAGATGTTTGTAGCCTTTGTTGTACCCATAGCCGATTAAATTTTTAACCATCGCATCTTTTTCAGTAGGGATAGTTTGAATAACGTGTGGCTCTGCCCAGTCCTGAAGAATGGTTACTGTATCTATAACCGCAGTTTCATGTGGATCAAATAAACTTGTGTCCTGTAAAACGGTACGTACATCAGTAAAATCTTCTATGCTTGGTATTCGTTTCGGTTTTTCACCAGTAACGGGATGTCGTAATTGACCGCCACCTTCATCCAGGCCCAGGAATACGGGCTTCGGAGCAAGCAAGGCCAATGAAGATTTACCAATACCAGTATCGCCATAAAGGAGTATTCTTTTCCCCTCTTTTCCAGTTTCCCAGGATTCCACTTTAAACTTTTTGGTTGGAACAGCAGCTTTAGCAGTCTGCTTCGTTGTTGGGGGCGGCGGTGGTCGCTTCGTTGTTTTCGATGCAGGTGGTTTAGTTGATTTCCCTGATTTAGGTGGTGTAATCGCCATTATAATGTCTCCTCTAAAAATACTCTTGCAAGTTTTTCAGCAATTATATTCTTAACGTGGGTAAATACTTGGTAAGCCGGTCTTTTTCTCTTTTGCATAACAACTGTACTTTCATCCGCACCAATTTCGACAACATGTTTTTGTCCATTAAGTTTAAAAATAATACAATAGTGCTGACAGGGTGCATCATGTTTTACTTCGAGCACTGTAAATGTATTATCTTTTAATAAATCAACATACTCACCCACTACAATTTCCGTAGCTTCTTTTCTTAGTTCAGAAAGAACCTTAAATTGTTCAGCAGTTATTCCCTCACTCATTATTTAGTCTCCTCATATACTATTACTATTTTTTCACGTGGCGTACCTTTTCCAAATAAAATTATCTCTGCGTTAAGGTGTTTCGGAGATATATCCAACAATATAGCTTTAAGTTCCTCTAACATTATTTAATCTCCTCTATACGTTTTATATCCTCACTTATTTTATTCTGTATACATATTAGTGTATCAATCAGACGTGCTTTCATCAGGAGCTTTAATTTGGATTCTCCTTTGCCCAGTCGTGATATTTCTCGTGGGTCAAACGAAACGTCCGCACTCACAATACAATATGCCGTTAGTATAAGTTGCCCATATTCACATAAAAATTTATTAAATTCCAAGAAAGAGAAATGTTTGTCATATATTTCCTGTAGGGTAATTTGTGTTTCACTTAAATTTGACATGTTTCATCCTCCAAAATTTTCATTTTTTCAAATAAACAATTTTTACAGATTTTACAATCCTATTAGTTTATATTCAAATTCAAAACAAAAAAGATCCTCACTTGCTGATACCAAGTTGGTACTTACTAAGCGTATTTTTCTCTTTTTACAGCGGCGATTTCGCCATCTAACATCACCCCTATTGTGTTTACAATAAATTTCGCCACAAATTACTTTCATTTTTCCTTTTCCTTTTTAAAGATACATTTAAACCCATCGGGCACCGTGCCATCGTCTACATTTACATTATTGTAACAGATCGGAATATATGAACATCTAAATTTTGCCTCACATTGTTGCTCATTTGTCCACCACGCATTACTTTTATACATGAATTTAATAGTGTGATAGATATTATAAATATCCCAGGCCAATGCTTCGAGTTCCTTATCCGTTCTGGAAATTTCTCTACGGGCAAAATAAAACTCCTGGCGTTCTCCAATATCTGCTAACAATCGAGTACCAAACATTTCAGGAGTTTCTCGAATCGCACAGGTTCCCTCTTTTTTTCCAGGTTCCACTTCGGCTGATTCACCATTGATTAAAATAATTTTTGGAGCCGCCCTATCATTTAATTCCTCAAACGCTTGTTCCACAGAATCACAACTTACTTCAATACTAAATTCCTCTCCCAAGTATTCCCCAGTTTCTACTAATTTTTGACTATCAGCCTGAGTGAGTTTTTTCGGACCAATTCCTGGCTTGTGCCACACATCATATCTGACACCACGAATCAGGGGATCAGTTGGTTTGATGCCATATTCTTCAAGATCTCCAGCTAATTGTAATCGCTGTGCAGCATAAGGATAAAGTTTGGTCTGTGTATCCAGGGTAAGATGACTCCAAAAAGTTGAATCAGAATCTATTGAACTACCAGTAGATTTATGCTCGTCTATATAATATACTCCATTCGGACTTCGTACAATTTTATCTATCTTACCCCGTAAAGTTACATTCGGCAATGCTCGGCCAGTTGCAGGATTTAATACTGATAAATTAAATTCAATTTCCTCAGCCACAACTTCGTAATTATCTTCGGCATATACCCAATTGTAACCGCATAAACTATAAAGTAAGATTGCTCGTTCTGTTAGCCATTCTGCTTTGGTCTTAGACATAGGCACAGTCTCATAAGCTTTATTTAAGTGGCGTATCACAGCATCCATCATATCATCTGGTAAAATATCTGTGCCTTCACACAATGGACACTCTGGATTTTTCTTAGTATTGGAACATTCGGGGCAGACGGATCCAGGTTTCATCTTGGTAATCTCCAGAATGCTGTGCCAGTTCGTACCCATGCGTAAGCTATCAGTAGTTTTGATGGGGACCAAACCCAAAACATATTTTAGTTTACACCGCATCGCACAGGCTTTAAATGCACTGAAAAACGATGCCGATAATCTCCATTTTTTCTTAGTCATCGTTTAATTCCTTTAAAATTAGGAAGATCAGTAAGATCAGTTCCAATATTTTCTTCTTCACTACATTCAGGACAATTTTCCTTTTCAGTTTCACTATACCATTCATGCCCACATTCATAACACTCGTTAGTGTATATTGCTATTTTTGTATCTGTACACCCCCATTTCCAAATTTCTAATGTAAGACCAAAGCATAAAATTTTCAATGAAATATTAAATACTATGCCTGTAGTATGGTCATGTGGCCCATACCAATAAATACATATTGGTAAAGCCCAATAAGATAAGTCCGTAACTAACCATATTGTATATTCTGGATTTTTACCCAATTGAATTTCCATCTTTTGCCTCACAATAACATGTGCCCCAAATAATGTTCCAATTCCGGGATACCGTGTATCACTAAATACATCCCATTACGATTTCTGATGTCCTGCATCCGTTTCTGCTGGCCTTCGCTCAGTCGCCCACCTGATCCCCTCTTTACTTCTATCTCAAAATGTTGACCAGTTGCAAATAGTCCTACAATATCTCCTGCATTTTTTATTCCATATGTTCCCCATTGTCCACGATCATTCTGAAATGAACCAGAATCGTGACGGCTGGCAAAAATTCCATGAGCCTTTAACCATACTAAACATTGTTTCAATACAACAGATTCCAAGAGATTAGGAACCGGCACGATTGGCTGTGTAGGAATTGAACCATCTTTGGCTCCCTGTCGTTTCACTGGCTGACCATCTCTCATGGCTTTAATGGCATCAGAGTAATCTTCATAGATCTTTTTGCGGGATCGTTTTTTCATGGGTTATCTTTTACAAAAAATCCTAAAGTCTATATAAAGACCATTTATATATGATATTTCTTATTGCTTTGTTCTTTATTTTTCCAGCAACCCCAAAATCTATTTTAACATATCTCCACATTCTTCCGAGTTCATCTGCATATCTGGTTCCTATTTTATATCTTCTAAAACGACTACTTTCATTTAAATCTGGCTTTTTCATTATCATAACAAATCCCCTATTCGGATTACTGTCGAGCATTTTCTACACACGAATTGGTGTGCGAGACTCCTATAATTACATACTTGACCTTCGGAAACAAGGACTCCATCACAATTGCTATTAGAAAAATGGTCATCTAAAGCTTTAGATAAACATATAGTTCCAAGATCTAATCCAAGAGGCTGATTACCCTGTATCTTTTTCATTTCTTGTAAACCTCGCTTAATTCCCCCTCGGCATCGAGTGGCAATCCGACTGCCCATTCCGGGCCAGTGCACATTATTTTCAACATATCATCAAGAGCACCCACATCATTTTTTTGTAACATACAAACTATTTCATCGTGGCTATGTAATACTATTGGAAGCTTGATAGCATCTATTTCCAAGATCCAATATGCTAACAGATCTCTTGCACACGCCTGTACAATATTTTCTGTGATACTTCCGCCCCACAAATGTCCATAATGCCATCTAATCTGTGAACCTCTGGTTGTTTGTTTTAAGGAACAGTGGCGATAGGTGAGTTCTCGTCCTGATGGGAGTTGAAGGTGAACTGTGCCTTTTCGATTGAAAATTTTTAACCGGAACCCTATTGCGTTGCCACCTTCATCATATTTCCGTGACACCTGAGTTTGTTCATGCGGGTATTTAATCACAAACTTAAATGCCTTTTCAACAGCAGACCAAAATTCAGGTATTTGTTTATAGGTAGTACGATATGTTTTAATAAGCTGATCAATAAAATCCCAGTCATATTCACCACTATCGAATAGAGGTCGAAGATCAGAATTGGTTACACAATTTTCATAGAATTTATTTGTACCCATTCCATATCCGCAATTAGACACAATCATGTTACCCGCTTGGAATCTATGATAGTCGCCCGAATATAGGATGTCTGCTGTTTCTAAGATTTTCGATCCTGGTGGTGAATCTAAGATTACCTGGTCTGTATCCAGCATTATTATTGATTCTGTCAATATCAAGCTGCGGATTATCCCACCCTGGCAATGTTGCCAAATATTCAAGAAAATCAACTCTATCAGTGATCCATTTGGGCCACACTCTAATACCTCGTTGACCATAATGTCTATGAGGTCTGGTCTCGCATCTGCTAATAATTGCACAAATTCTATCAAGCAATCGTTCTTTATGTGGTAAAGGCACTGTTGTTTTATAAGCCTGAGTTTTACCGGATGCCTTTTTAGCACAGACATTACAACGTGTAGAATTTCCGGCGACCAAGCTATCTCTTTCTGGAGTAGAGATTTTACCACAGGAGCAACGACATTTGACGGACTTAATGCCCTTGCGTGGCCCAAACTTAATTTCGATAACTTCAAGTTCTCCATACATGTCTCCGAGAATTGGTTGCCTGTACTTAGGCTGATTGCCGGAAACCACACGCCCTTGTCTAAGATCTCGTGATCTGGAGTTACCCATATTCCTTTTACATTTACACATGATTTTTTACCTTTATGAACAACCCCTTTATGATTTACCCACTGTCTACCGTCCCATAGTTTATCGAGTATATCAAGATCCTCGATTGATTTCCACCCACTATAAGTTAAAACTGGGGTTCCTAATGCCACGCAACCAAGTATGGCATCCTTACCAAACCCCCTACGAATTTTGAGTAACTTTTTAACAGGAGGAATTTCATCTTCTTTTGGTTTATATACAGCACTATTAAATAGCATAGTAGCAAATACACTATAAATATCTTCCCCATTTGCAAATCCATTTACTAAATCTTCTTGGTTCGCAAACCAAGCTAAAATTCTCGCTTCTATCTGTGCCGAATCAGCTATTCCTAAAATAACTCCGTCTGGACAACCCAGTAAACTTCTCATAGCAGCTATAAGTGGGTGTGTGCCTTGACCACCACGCCCTCTACCGCCGAGATTCTGTAAGTTGATCCCACCACTCCCAGACCACCTTCCAGTATGAGCACCATAATAATTAAGAGGTACACGAAGTAACCCGCCAGAAGCAGTGGCTTGATTAGCCATATTATTTATTCGTTTAATATGCAGGGGCCAGGATTTAACAGCTTGCCGGGCAACACATAAATTTCGTATCGTTTTATCAGGGTGAACCAACAATTCTTGAAATCCACGATCATCTTTCGCAAAAGCTGGAATAACTCCAGGCGTACCCAGTAACTTTGTCATGTTCTTACCCGGTTTACCTACTTTGACTGGAATTTGTTCATCTTCTGGCAGAGCCTCTTGGAGAAGTTTAACAAAAGACAGATTTCCACTGAGGTCTTTATCTTTGTGCTCAGTTTTATCTACTATCTGTTTTACTTCTACTAACATTTTTAATTTGAGATCCGTAGCTTTTTTAAAATCGAATTTAATTTTCGGCCTGAGATAAAGGTCAAGAGTATGACGAGCAACTGGTATTTCCACCTGGGGATTTGACATCTCCGGTAATAGTAACTGAAAGAGGGCTGTTTCGATTTCAATATCATTACAGCAATAGTCAGCAAGATTATTTTTAAGATTATTATTAGTTTCAGCGTCCATATCTTCATAGTGAAGCCCCTTGAACTGTATCGTTTTACCTTTGTCCTTTAGCCCAAACATTTTAGTAACATCTTTCATGCGGTGACTCATACGAGCATCGTAATGTCGGAGCAGATCGTCAATATCTATTACGTACGGGGGTATGATACCGAACCTTACGGCTAAAATAGCCATATCAAATTTACAATTTTTTGCAACCACTGTACACCGTTCCAAGTTAAGACCATAAACATTTTGTACACATGCAATATGGTCATATATAAATACAAGATCACCTTGACTTTTAGGACAAAAACGTGGGACAAAATCTGGTGACTCAGCGGTTCCAACCCCAGTGAAGTCGAACCTGGGATCTGTGATATACTCTATAATAGACATCTTTTTCCCAAGAGAATAATCCTGATCATAGTAAGATTCAAAATCTATGATCAGAACTTTCTCTGGATACCCAACAGATTTTAATATTTCCTGATAGCTCATAAATCTAATAAACTTATATTCCCGTTAGCTTCCTTTTTCTTTTCCTCATAAGGCCCGACTATAGTGCGAAAAAATTCTTGCTTCGCACATTCCAGTATCCCCGCAGCATCATTAAAAGCATCGTAACATGGGCCACGTTTCTCGAAACGCTTGAACCGAGCAACATAGTTTATAATAAAATGGTGTATGAGTCGTGTGATTATGTAATTGTACTCACCTTTTTGGTGAATAAATATACACATAGCATCAATATGGTGATCGAGAATTTCACGTGCTTTTTTATCTATGTAGGGCATGGGTTACTCCTTCCTAAATAATATTCTGGAAATACTCCGATTATTTTATAAGCCTTTTTTCCATCTTTAGCATAATTTTCTAATCTGGTTAAATGTGCATCCACTGAATTTTCTAAATCGAGGTTGCCTTTATAAAGTTCCCAATACAATTTTGTTGTGTACGATAAAACGCATAACACACAGTTATCTTTATTTCTTATACGGGATGTGGCAACACTACTGAGAAATGGAAGCTGTGATTCGCCAAGAGCTTCATTAGGTTTCATACAGAGTCTAAATCGTTGAACCGTTTGTCTAAAAAATCCATTCGTGCTAAAACCCTGAAGATCAGTTAATAGCTGCTCGAAACGCTTTAGATATTTTTGTCTTGCAATTAAAAGTGGTGCATTTTCAATCTGTTTTCTACCAGCCATTATATTCTCCTACCGCTACGTGTAATTTTGCCTTGTTCTTTAAGCTTGTTATATTTTTCCCCGTATTCCTCGAAAGTTATTTTACCGAGAGCCAATTGCCAACGGATTTTATCTTCTTCCGGAGAGATTAAACACGGTCGTCTTGTTGATCCCTTACCCAAATTAGCCCCTTGGTTTCATAAGCCCCTTGTGTAGCTTGCGTCTTGCTACTTTACGGGTGTGTCTGTCTCGTTTGGATTTTGATTTAGCAGTCACGATCTTGTTTTTTCTATTATTGTTTTAACCATATCATCAAGTTTAGCCGCATATTTATGTGATATTGCCATAAAAGATATACCAAAGCACAATATATGTAGATGTATTTCAGTATATTCTTTTGACACATACTCTCGCTCTAAACTAAATAGAAAAGTCCAACGCCATCGCCAACTAATATTCCCAGTTAAAGAAATTTCATAATTTTTAGTTTTCATAATTTACTCTGGTGTACAAAACCAATTATCACAATTTCTACAATGACAAAGATAAAAGCTAACTTGTGCTACTCCGCTTGAATCACATTCGGGACACACACACATAATCATTATCAAGTATTTTTTGAGACTGCTCCAGTTCTCGTTTAAACAATTCAATACGTAATTTAGAATTAAATACACTTATCATTTTATTTTACTCCACACTTACGCATCGTATTAAGCAAGTCTTTTACATCAGCAGGGAGATCTTTAGGTGGGTTATTTAAAAGTCCCTTTGCCTGTCTGATTGTTAAACTCCCAGTGGTATTTTTCCTTTTCCTTTTCATTTTATTTTCCTAAACCTCTTGGTAGCTTTACACCGCTTACAGGTTACTTTATTTCTAATATCTGTAATTTTTAATTGCACAAACCTCTTTCTCTCACAGCCACAAGCAGATATAATCCACCAGGGTAGCCATGAAAAATGTACTATTTCCTTTTTCATTTGAAATTCCCATCCCAATATTTTTCACCTTTTCCAACAGGCATTACTTCGTGATATGGTGTACCATCTATAATAACACCAGCACTAAGTATTGAACGTGTAACTTGCTCTTTAGCATAAACAAAAGCATATGCTTTATCATCTATGCCACAACCTACATCCATTCCAAACCAACGCCTAAGAGGATTAGCCGACCAGTTGATACCACCACGAGTATGATAGTGCCCCATGACTACAGATATTCCCATTTTCTGAGATAGACCCCATGCCGGAGTTTTACCCCCGCCTTTACCATGTCCATGACAATAAAAGACACCATCAATAATAGTTGACTGTACCCAATTCCATTTTGGTGTTTCCCACAATCCAGCATAATCACGAAGAAATTTAGCGGGTATATTTACTGATTCGGCTACACGCTTTGGCCTTGCATCGTGATTTCCTATAACCACAGTGGCTTTCTTAAATAGTTTATACCATGTTTGAACCTCAGCCAGTGCTGTTTCATATTCATCTATCGGGCCAGGAGCTTCAGGATTGTTAGCATGGAAACTGATGGCTGACCAGTCAACAATATCACCGATAAATACCACTTTATTGCACCGCCATTTTTTGTAAAGGTCTTTACAGAATTTGGCATAACCTTTTCGTGTACATGGACTATGTACATCACCTATACAGAGGATTCGGCTCATCTAAAAATCCCCCCGCATGATAAAATGAGTTAGCCAGTTAATAGCTTCATCTGTTCTTTTAAACACGACTATGGGTATATTATTCTTAACAGCAAAATCATATTCTATTTTGCGACCACCCTGTAGCTCGTCCCCTTCCGGGACGCAGACTATTACAGCATCACAACCCTTATCAATAATTTTACAGTCTATTTCCAAAATTTCTTTCTCATTTAAATAGTGGTCATGAAAAGCTATATGTACAAAGTCCTCATGTTCAGCAGGAACGTAAAATTCAGCACCCTTGAAAGTTTCTCTAAGTCGCTTGGCTATTAATTTTATAGCGTCACAATTCTGTGTCATCTGAGCTTCAGTGGCATCTTTTCCATACTTGCCACGTATACTGTGTGATATGTAAATTTTTATGATATACCTCCTTATTTTTTTATATGTTCTTTCCTAAATTCCTTATGTTTCTGCTCTTTTCTTAAATACCTTTGGATACACGCATCTGCATCCCCTCTTGTATTAAAGTAACCAGTTAGCCCATCACTACCTTGCATCATTTCTTCATAAAATTGTAAATCTGAATGGAGGTATGTTCTACTAATACTCTCATATACATAAAAATAAGGAAAGCCATTTATATACTGCATACAAATAGTAAAGTTAACCTCTTTCCTCTCTGTTTCTGTTTCTATTGGCTCTGGCTTTGCCTGTTCCCTATACGCTCCTTCGAGGTCATCAAGTTCTTTGGGTAAAACCTCGGCGGCAATTCGTAACTTAGTTGCAAGATAACAAATGGCACACCATGCAATAGCTCGGTCATGTGATTCATCTGTTAGACCCATCTTTTCTTGTGCGATATGACGTTCAAGACTGTTGATTAACTCTGATAATGGGATGCCCTTCTCCCAATTACGAGCAGAATAATGTTCTGCACCTTCCTCAAAATGCTTACTAATTTCAAGATAAGCATCAGGGGGAAATAATACTGGTGTTCCCTTGCCTTTAGCTACTTGTTTTTTAGCCCCTGTACTAAACTCTCGTTTTTCCCCGGATTCTGTTTTAATCGTCATTTTTATTTTCTCCAGAAATGATTCTTTAGTCCACTGTACCAAACGTAACTATAGAGTAGAATTGATGGGAGCATAAAATACTGTTTAAAATACAGGAATAGTGAAAGCCATAATACCTGACTGCACAGCCCCACAATATATCCGTACTTATACCATTGCTGTTTTCTACCAACTATAAAGACAGCACTTGCTCCCATTATTGCCGTAGCTAATTGTAAAATTATACCTGTCATTCCGCTAAACATACCTGCATCGGGCGTGGTTCGGGTACGACTTCAACGGTGTTGGCAAAAAACACTGCTAATCTGCCCATTTCTAAATCAAATGCCAGCGGAAATGACCGTAATTCTTTATCAATACCACATTTAGCAATTTTTGGCTTCTGGTACAAAACCCCACCATACCAAAATAACCCACCTTCAGGTATGTTCCAGAGTGTTTGTCGTTCATTCTCTATTTTTACATTTATCTGCATTTCTTAATCCTCAAAAAAAGGTGGGCGAGGCCATCCAGCACTTTATAAAGTTATAGTATTTTCGCCTGACTAACTCGCCCATTAAAATCTATTCACGATTTGACCATCCATCCATTTTTGATATGATAAGGTCGGTTTCCGCTTTTCAAGATATATCCCCTTTGCTTTCAAGGCTTCCACCATATTGCCAACGGCGTGTATTGAAATGCCCGAAATCAACGCAATCTGTCTAAAATTACAACCCTCGTCATTTATCAATGATTGGATTTCTACCTGTCGCTTGGTCAAAACTGGAAACAATTGAGGGCATTTCTGTTCAACATTTTGAAGTAGCTGTTGGATTCTCCGCTGAGATATACCCATTTTCTCTGCTGCTTCTGCGGTTGTTAGGCCATCAAAATCCTGATGGCATAAACGATATGCTTGTTCTTCTGGGATTGTAAGTATGCGTTCCGTTTTCATATTTACCCTTCTACTTATATGCCCAACTCCCTACATATACGTAGCATAAAGATTATAAAATTTGAAAAATTCTTAAAAACCCACTAATTTACTGGGTAATTATGCCGTTTGGAGCAATTGTAAGGCGTATGACATGTGGCTCATATGGTGCACCATGCGAATAGTGGTGTTGCCACATCACACCATAACGTGTCCTATTCCACCAATGTTTAGATATATATTCAAGAACCACGTACCCTCTTTTGTCCCTGACCGCAAGCTTTCTCGCACTTCTGATTGCTTCATAGTAGGTCATTTTTATCTCCTCAGAGAATTATAATAATCTTCCATTGTTCTAAATCCGTGTGTTTTTACAAAATGGTTCTTTATAGTTCTATCACGCAAATCTAAATCCTGAAATGCGGATAAGCTACCCTGTTTCCAAGCTGGACGTAACAGCGACAGCTTTTCATCAAAAGTCTGTGATTCTCTTAGCATAATTTTATTCCTTCCTTTTAACCGTAGGCATGTTCCGCCGGGTTCGTTTTAAACTCTGCCTTGCAAGTTGGAGCTTCACAAATAACTGTCTCAGTAATTTCGATTTCTGTGTTAAATCTCTCACATTCAGGACAAATCCATTCGTACCCACTGGCAATTATATCAACTGTTTCCATAATTTAACCCTCTAAAAGTTGCCGTTTCAGATTTTCAAATGACTCATCGGATATTTCGATTGTTTGCCCGTCAATAACAATTATACGTTTACATGGCCTTAGATATTCCATTCTTGTAAACCAATAATCCCCCTGACCATTTGTAACAAGAACGTCAGAACAGGTTTCATGATTGGCTTCCCAACAATAATCCTTCAATACGCGAAGGCCAGTTGCAAGAATTGTTAGCCCGTTTCTTTCATATTTGTTACAACTGTTTGTAAATTCACCACCTTTAATCCCAAAGGCATATCGCCCATCAACCAAATCTACTTTATCACCAATTTTTAAGTCCTGCATTTTTAGCTCCTTAATAATTAAAGTTCTTAAATAAATTAAAGGGTTCATTTTTTATTCCTCATCGCTTGTAGCAGTAAAAACGCAATCATTATACACTTCTCTCAACGTCTCGATACAATAATCCCTGTCGGATTCGTGTTCAAAGCTTGCAATTATACCAATAGCCCCTGGCCTTTCTATGTGATATTTCATAATTTACTCCTTATTTGGACATTCTCTATTAGCACACACTATCATACAGTTTAACGGACAACCATATTCTAACCTTTTACACTGTTTTGAATATATATCAAGGTCAACTTCACAAAGTAAATCCACAGCTATTTCTAACCGTTGTTCATCTGTTAGCTCTTTCATAATTTATCTCCATATTTTTTTCGTAATCGTTCTCTACTTGCTCTTATTTTTTCAAGTATCTTAATAGCGAGTATTTCCGCATCAACGCTACCTTCACCAGCTATAAAACGAGCAGCAAAACTTTCAGCTTTCGAGTTCAAGTCTGACGTTGGTTTGGTTTTTGGTTTATTCTTACTTCCTTTGAGTCTTGCCATTTTTATTTCCTTTTCTGTTTTCAGTATTATACCAAATCTATATTCCGGTGTCAAGTAAAATCTGGCATTTTATCCCGTCCACCATCCTCGTAATTCTTCACTAAATATATCGGGTTTACCCGTAGATAACGCCTTATGTCTTAAATTTCTGAGTTCATCCTGTTCGTATTCCTCTTTTTTATATTCGTAGCAATCGTTGCAAACATTATAATATCCTGCTTCGGCTAATTCTGCTCCGATGTCATCATCTCCATCGTCGTTACATCTATTTAATTCGTCAGGCCCGGAATATTCGTTACACACATCACACGTTCCTATCGATAGGCAATCACTACATATAATGTTATAATTATCCGTAGCTGTATCCCGCTCATAATCATCTGCCACAAAACTACATTCGCACTCAGTGCATTTTACTTCAAGGCTATAGCCGTGTTTATCATTCAATTGTTGAGCAATGCTCAAAACCAAATGTGCATTGTTATTCTCTTGGAATTTTTCAAAACATTTTTTGTCCATGAGTTTAACCACTTCTGCCTTATGCTCTAACGTTTCGACTATCTTTAGTGCTTCTATTTCTGTTTTTACTCCGGAACATCCAGTTGAAAATAAATTGTGCCATTTTCCATCAGCATCCCAAAAACAAAAATTCCATTCCCAGATGCAACCGCTATATCCACCACCTTGATAATATAGTAGTCTGTCCTTCATAATTTACCTCTTTTCATTTTTAAGTTAAAAACCCATGTTTTTATTTATTGGACTAAAATTCGGCTTACGAGGATTGACTGTGTTGCGTTATCTCCGAGCCGGGTATACTAAACTGCCTTAAAAACAGGCAATAAGAAAACTCTCGTCATCTATGCGAATAACTATTGTATCATTCTCAATATCCTCAATTGTCTGGTAGTCGTCAGTATAGTCTTTTTGGAACTCAGCAAGGTTTTCGTATTCGCAGTATTCGCAGCATATAGCAATAATATCAAGCTCTATCTCTAAACCGCATTCTTCCTCGTACTGCTCCAGATATTCAAAAAGAGCTTTTTTGCCACCATAGCTAAAATTATCGTTTCGGCCCATACTTCTAAATCTATCACAAAAATGGTTAAAATTTATTAAGATTTTCATAATAAAACTCCCCAATTCTTATGCTACGTTTATATTGCCCATTTTATACATAACTTTTACGTATGTTTCTACGACGCTTCGATAAACATAATGTTTAAAGAATGTCCTGTTGGTGTTGCTCTGGTCTACGACTTGCACAATATATCCCTGATGGATTCCATCTTTACTATGTCTCGAACAAGTTAAAACTGTAACAAGCTGTTCGTTGTGGTTAAAAGTGGCCTTGGCAATAGTGTCTTTGGGGTGCTTAAGCCAAGTTTCCATTTTAATACTCCCTGCTGATTAAAACACAATTTCCGTTTTTGAACTCCACGCTATCAACCGTATTTCCGGCAGAACCATACCCACAATCATATTCGGCTTCTATTTTTATAGAATGGTCAGGGTCAAAAGTTTCGAGTTTTTGGATTAATTCTTTAACGGTCATTTTTATCCCCTTTCGTTTTTAATATGTCCGGCTACCAGTTTATCCGATAGCCGGACAGGGTGTGGAGAAAGTATGATGTCAATATACGTTATTATCAGCGGTCGATAATTTATTATAGCATACATCCCCGGCTTCGTCTATATAGCCATTGTCAATCAACGCTTTCGCTGTCCGTCCATAGTGTCCTTGCAATGTCCATGCCATCCCGGACTTGACTAACTGGGCGAATAATTCAACTGTTTCAGTGTCGGATAATTCACCCTGCTCATACGCAATGATTTTATCAACTAACATTTTTAATCCTCCGAATTGGTCTATTAAAACTGGTTTTCACATCCCACTGTCCCCGGAATGATGTTATTAATTTAAATATATCATTTATGCGTAATATAGTGTTAATTTTATATCTCTGTTTGGGTGTCGGGAAATCAAATCCTTCTATAGCTGCTTCATCTATATATACTTTAACCCGAATACCACCTGATTTAAGAAAATCAGATAACAGAGTATTAAGCACATCCCAACAAACTGTGTTATGCGTTTGCCCGGCTTTACATTCTATTATCTTACCTGTTTTAGTTATTAAGCAACCGCTCATTTTATCCCTCTTTTCATACGTGCGTAAACTACACTGCCATTTTCAGTTTTTAATTGTTTTATATATGCCCGGCTGTAAACTGGGATAAGCCCAAATTCAGCCAACAATTTACGTTCCGCTGTTCTAAATGTTCCCTGATGTCCATATTGTCCACCACTGTCAATATTGATAAAATGACTAATTTCGTGTAACACATAAGCATATCGAAATTCTATAGGATATTCCCGACTGCCATATCCTTTTGCTGATAAACTGAAAGCCCATAATGGTATTGCTAACACACGTGTGCCATAATTTGCATAACCGTGTGTGTTATCTACCATACGCAATTTTACATTTGGTAGATTATACAAATCTATAATCTCTTGGCAAAATACTTTAGCTTCTGTTCTGTCCATTGCATCACCTTACATCATAGCGATATACATCCAAAACGCTAATATCCAGATTTCACGTTCAAACATAAAATACCCTGTAATCTATAAATACTGATTGACTGCGAAGTTTATGCAACAATCGCTTTGCTTCCCGCTTAGTTCTAACAATCCAGTGGTCGCCATTTGTGCTGATTATCTTAATCATTGCTCAAACCATTCCTTTAATGCTGTGGCAAGTAGCTTTTTTATTTCCGTTGGTGTTTTGTTTGTCGCTATCCAAGAAGCTTTAGTCAATTCATGTAAAATATCTGTTTTGCAATGTTTATATAAAGCTTTTTTGAACGCCTTGCTTGTTAATTTATCGGAATACATCAATTGATTCAACTCTAGAGCAATGGCTGCATACTTTGCAGCTTCTTTCTTATGGTAGGCAGCTAATTTATGCTCGCCATTTTGCTTTAATTCAATAGCAGCTATTTCGTGCGAAGCAAATGCAACAAACACATCCTTTAGCTCTTTATATTTGATTGTAGCTAAACCATTCACGTTTCAAATTCCTCTGGCAGTGTCTCGAGACCGCCTGATATACCACCGATTAGTAACAGCAAACTGCCTATGATAATCAGTGTCAATAACATAATTTATCCTTTCATTTAACTATATAAACTATACCACATACTCTATACGTATGCAAGTATAAAATGTTCCGGGACAGATTATTAATTGCTATTGCAGGACTTATGGTGAAGTGTCCCGACTGGGACAAGCTAATAAATGGTAGCCGGGACAGATTATTACTGTGTGTATAAGGACTTATGTGATATTGTCCCGGTGTCCAGTGTTTTTATAAGTTCTTTCTAAGGAAATAAATATACCCTATAATAATAGTATATAGTAAAGAATAAAATAATAGTCTATATAAAGGGTACAGAAAAGCTGGGACGCTGGGACAAGGTAGGTTAAGTGTAGTAGTAGTAAGGAATAATCTGTCCCGAAGGGGTCGGGACAATCTGGGACGGCTGGGACAGTAAGATAATCTTATAGTAATATGAGTATATCGTATAGTATACGTTGTCCTCGACAGCCCAGACAGCCGTTACTATAGTAGCATAGCCATTTATATCCCTGATAATGGCTGATTATTGATGGATTGTATGAGTTGTGTGGGTCGTATCGAACTGGGGGGTAGTACCCTTGACATCTGGGTTCCGGAGTCCCATACCACCTTTCATGGACGGAATCTCTCACAGTAATTTCCTACTTTTACAGTTTTTACAGTTTGTACACGGTTATAACTACGGGTTTGAGCAGTTGTAACTACAGATTCGGGCAGTTATAACCCCCATTGTAACTAAAGTCTACATATATATAGTAAAAATTTTAAAAAAATCTACATATATATGGACAAATGTTTCGTATTCGTAGGTAGTTGGCAGTATATATAGAGGGCTGGGGAAATCTGGGGTCGGAAATAAGCCAAATACGGGTTTTATGCCAAACACCCCCTCTCCC
>LAZR01000279.1_pt1 | contig 48003 bp, 39 predicted proteins | sample 329461 | NCBI WGS metagenome assembly LAZR01 (sample SAMN03002196, study PRJNA259156) | marine sediment metagenome | biome: sea floor; feature: Hydrothermal impacted sediments; material: marine sediment; isolation source: Loki non-amplified sample from Loki's castle hydrothermal vent sediment ...
TCCTTGGTCGCGCCGCCGCCGACGTCGAGGAAGTTCGCCGGCTCCTTGCCGTACAGCTTGATGATGTCCATCGTCGCCATGGCCAAGCCGGCGCCGTTGACCATGCAGCCGATGTCGCCGTCGAGCGCCACATAGGCCAGATCGTGCTTCGAGGCCTCGATCTCCTTGGCGTCCTCTTCCGATTCGTCGCGCAGCGCCCTGATGTCGTCATGGCGATAGAGCGCGTTGCCGTCGAACGAGACCTTGGCGTCGAGCACCCTGAGATGCCCGTCCTTCAGGACGATCAGCGGGTTGATCTCGAGAAGGCTCATGTCCTTCTCGGTGTAGGCCTTGTAGAGGATCGGGAAGAGGCTCATGCCGTCGGCGCGGGCCGGCCCGTCGAGCTTCAGCGCGTCGCAGAGCCTGGTGGCGTCGGCTTCGGTGACGCCGGCCAGCGGGTCGATCGCGACAGTGTGGATCTTCTCCGGCGTTGCCTCGGCCACCGCCTCGATGTCCATGCCGCCCTCGGTCGAGACGACGAAGGCGACGCGGCCGACCGTGCGGTCGACGAGCAGCGACAGATAGAGCTCGCGATCGATATCGGCGCCGTCCTCGATATAGAGCCGGTTGACCTGCTTGCCGGCCGGGCCGGTCTGCTTGGTGACCAGCGTGTTGCCGAGCATCTCTTTGACGTCGGCGACGACGGCCTCGACGGATTTCGCCAGCCGGACGCCGCCCTTGGCGCCCTCACCGAGTTCGGTGAACTTGCCCTTGCCGCGGCCGCCGGCGTGGATCTGGCTCTTGACCACATAGACCGGCCCCGGCAACTGCCGCGCCGCCGCCTCGGCCTGCGAGGCCTCGGTGATCGCCACGCCCGCCGCCACCGGCGCCCCAAAACCCTTGAGAACCTGCTTGGCCTGATATTCGTGGATGTTCATCGGTCGTCCTCGGCGCGGAGGGGAAAAGGAACGGGCCGCTCAATGGCGGCCCGGCAAAATCACTTCAGCTTCGGCGCGATTTCCGCGCAGGCTTCCATCAGGCCCTTCACCGCCGCGACCGACTTTTCGAATTGCGCCTTTTCGTCGCTGGTGAGGTCGATCTCGATCACCCGCTCAATACCGTCGGCGCCGATCACGCAGGGCACGCCCACATACATGTCCTTGAGGCCGTATTCGCCCTTCAGGTTCGCCGCACAGGGCAGCACCCGCTTCTTGTCCTTGAGGTAGGATTCGGCCATCTGGATCGCCGAGGCGGCCGGCGCGTAATAGGCCGAGCCGGTCTTCAACAGGCCGACGATCTCCGCGCCGCCGTCACGAGTGCGCTGGACGATCTCCTCCAGCCGCTCCTTCGAGCACCAGCCCATCTTGACCAGATCGGTGAGCGGAATGCCGGCGACCGTCGAATAGCGGGTGAGCGGCACCATCGTGTCGCCGTGGCCGCCGAGCACGAAGGCGGTGACGTCCTCGACCGAGACCTTGAATTCCTCGGCGAGGAAGGTGCGGAAGCGCGCCGAGTCGAGCACGCCGGCCATGCCGACGACCTTGGCCTTGGGCAGGCCGGAGAATTTCTGCAACGCCCAGACCATCGCGTCGAGCGGGTTGGTGATGCAGATGACGAAGGCATTGGGCGCGTATTTGGCGATGCCGGCGCCGACCTGCTCCATGACCTTCAGATTGATCCCGAGCAGATCGTCGCGGCTCATGCCCGGCTTGCGCGGCACACCGGCGGTGACGATGCACACATCAGCGCCCTCTATGGCGGCATAGTCGTTGGCGCCGGAAAGGCGGGCGTCGAAGCCCTCGACCGGACCGGACTGGGAGATGTCGAGGGCCTTGCCCTGCGGCGTGCCCTCGGCGATGTCGAACATGACGACGTCGCCGAGGTCCTTCAGGCTCGCCAGATGTGCGAGCGTGCCGCCGATCATGCCGGAACCGATAAGTGCGATCTTCGAACGGGCCAAGGCCGCTTTCCTCCTGCTACCGGCCGGCTTCGGCGTCAGACCGGGAGCGGACCGCTGGTTGTGCGCGGACCGGGCCAAGGGAGCCTTCGCTCCGGTCGCCGAAATCCATCGTCGCGGGGAGCCGCAACAGCACATTCGGCTGAGCGCGATGCCAAAAGCCCCTGGACGGTGCCCCCGTTGCGGCGACGCAATAGACCGGGCCGCCCGCGGATGCAACCATGGCAATTGGACCCTAGCGAATTCAATCGGTTATAATATCCAGGTATTACGTAAGAGTAAGAAGATTGGACGTTCCCGATCCTATGGGCGGTCGCGTATTAGCTCCTTGTTAGCCCTCTTCGACCGTCGCCGGTCACTGCGAGGATCAAAACCGGTCCGCCGAACGTAATTGCAGTGGATCAACGATTGGCATCGCGCCGTCCGATCCGGGATCGTACCGGCTCCTGACCGGCTCGACCGCCAGACGAGGATGCCGACCCGAATGTACCTGCCTGTGAATCTGATCATCGATCTGGCGAACGATGTCGGCCTGCTGGCCCTCCTCGCCATAAGCTACGGAGCCCTTCGCCGCGCCCGCTGGCCCGGCGGCCCGCAAGCGGTGACCCTGGGGCTTGTCTTCGGGGCCGCGGCAATCGCCACGATGCTGCAGGCGTCCATTCCCCTGCCGGGGATCATGGTCGATGCGAGAATTATCGTGGTCGCGCTGGCCGCCGCCTTCGGTGGGCCGTTGACCGCGACGATCGCCGCCGCCGCCGCAGGTCTTTACCGCATCGCCATCGGCGGCGCGGGAACGGGCATGGGTCTCGCCGTTCTCGGCTTCGCGGTCGTCGCCGGTCTGCTCTGGCGGCACACTTGGCGCCGGCGTGGCCATGCCAGCCTCGCGAGCCTGTTCTCCCTCGGCTTGACGATCTCCTGCCAGGCCCTGCTCCTGCCATTGCTGCCGATCCAGGCCTCCGCGACCTCCATCGGCCTTTCGGTCGCCGCGCTCATGGCCTCCTGTATCCTCGCCACCCTTTTTCTCGGCGCGCTGATGCGCCGTGAGGATAGCTTGATCGCGCGGGAAGAATCCCTGCTCATGGATGCCTTCACCGATCCGTTGACCGGGCTTGCCAACCGACGGGCGTTCGACCAGCGGCTCGAGGAATGGACGACGGTGCAGCCGCTTCGGCCGTTTGCGCTGCTGATGATCGACGTCGATCACTTCAAGACGATCAACGACCGATTCGGCCATGATTGCGGCGATCGCGCGCTTGCCGCCGTCGGCGATGTGCTGAGGCGCCTCGAAAGCGAAAAGGATATGGTGGCGCGATACGGTGGCGAGGAATTCGCGGTTCTGCTTTGGAATTGCGATCTGCCGGCCGCGATGCGCCGCGCGGAGCATCTACGGCGTCTCATCGCCGCGAAGCACTTCGGGGAGATCGACGACGCCGCCCCCCTGACGGTCAGCATCGGTGTCAGCCAGACCGACCGCTGCGGCAGTCCCGGGTCGGTCAGGCGTGACGCCGATGCCGCCCTCTATCGGGCGAAGGCCGCCGGACGAAATTGCGTCGTAGCCGCCCGAAAACCGCGGGCTGCCCGGTCGCGCGATGGAGCCGTCACCCGTCCATCGGAACCGGTCGCGGCCTGGGCCGAGATGTCCCAGCGACCGGCAGGCGAGTTCCGTCAGACTGCGCTTTAACCGGAGGCGCCGGACGTCCGGGCCAGATAGTCGTCCGAGCGCATTTCGACGAGACGCGAGACGGCGCGGTCGAACTCGAAAGCCTCGGCGCCGGAGCGACCGCGATAGAGCCGCTCCGCCGATGCCTCGGCCGACATTACCAGCCGGCGACCGGAATCATACAGCGCGTCGACGAGGGTGATGAAGCGTTTGGCTTCATTGCGCTCAGCCAGGTCCATCACCGGAACCCGGTCGAGCATCACCGTGTGGAAGCGCCGTGCGATCGCCAGATAATCCTGCGCGCCGAGCGGGCGCTTCAACAGATCGTCGTAGGAAAAACGCGCCGCCCCGTTGCCGGCGCGTGGCACCTTGACCGTGCGCCCCTTCACCGACAGCGACGCGACGCCCTCCTTGGCGCCGTCGAGAAGCGTCCGCCAGATCGCGTCCATACGGGTCTCGGCGGTCGAATCGAGCGGCGAGAGATAAACGTCGTCACGGCCGATTGTGGCAAGCCGGTAGTCTTCCGCGCCGTCGAGCGCGACGATGTCGGTGTGGGCTTTGAGAATGTCGATGAACGGCAGGAACAGCGGCCGGTTGAGACCATCGCGATAGAGATCGTCGGGCGCGACATTCGACGTCGCGACAAGCACCACGCCTTGCTCGAACAACGCCTTGAACAGCCGCGACAGGATCATCGCGTCGGCAATATCGGTCACCGCGAATTCATCGAAGCACAAAAGGCGGGCATCCTTGGCGATCTGGCCGGCGACCGGGCCGATCGGGTCGTCGCCGCTGGCCGTGCCCGCCTTCACCGCCTTGCGATGGGCGCCGATGCGCTCGTGGACGTCGCCCATGAAGGCGTGGAAATGCACGCGCCGTTTCGCCGACACCGAACTCTGGCGAAAGAACATATCCATGAGCATGGTCTTGCCGCGGCCGACATCGCCGTGGATATAGACGCCGCGGATCGGGTCGGCTTCGCGCTTCTTGCCGAACAGCCAGCCGAGGGCGCTCTTTTTCGAGGCGACGGTGGCGGCCGAGAGTGTCTGATCGATGTGGTCGAGCCGGTCGGCAAGCGCTCTTTGGCCGGGGTCCGCCTCGATCTCCTTGATGGCGATCAAATGCTCCAGCGCCGAGCGGACAGGTCCTTGCGCCTTCCTGTCGTCGCGCATGGCGGTACTCGGCATCGTTCCTCGAAGGGTGGTTGGGAAAGCTGGCGACAGGCCGGGTCCACCGCATCCCGCGCCAAGATCACGACGAAGGCTCGCGGACGCGCCGTCGAGGCCGGCATTTTCAAAGCGTGGCCGGACAGCGCGGCGAGCGATGCTGTCCGACGCCGGTTCCTACCGGTAAAGGCTGATCTGCTGCCCGCTCTTGGTGCGGCCCTCGTAGCGCGATCCGCCGGAGGAGTTGAGATTGGCGACGTTGGAGCCGCCGGAATCCTTCAGCACCACCTGGTTGCCGGAGACGTCCCAGGCACTGACGTCGGCGACCGCGCCGGGGCAGCCGCGCGAGGCGGCCCGATAGCCGCCGGTCCACTTGGTCAGCGACAGGATGATCTGGCAATTGCCGCCCGTCGTCGTCACCTTGTAGGCGCCGAGCACGGAGTTGCGTGAGATCGGCCCGCTGCTGACGGATGCGACCTGGGTCTCCTGACTTGCCGAATTGTCGGACGAGGCATTCTGGTCCGTCTCGTTGGCCGTCACGTCGGTTTCGCTCTCAAAGGAGGAATTCTGTGACGCGGCCGGGGCCGGCGGCGGTGGTGGCGGCGGCAGCTTCCTGACCGCGACCCGCTGCCGGGGCGCCGGCGTCAGCGGCGCGGGCCCACTGCTCTCGAAGGACGGCATCGATCGCGAACAGCCTGCCGCCAGGAGCAGCGTGACGAGAACGGCTCCCGTCCTGGTCCAATTGGTCATGAGATTTCCCCGTGCATGTCTTTTCTCTTGCGGTCCCGGGTCGACACCGCCCAAGACCTTCCCTGTCATAAAGCGGACCAGTGCCACGCTTCGCAAGGCGCAATTGTGTCGAAATGCAACAGAAATCCCATCCTGTGACCCACAATCCACGAAAACCGGCCCGGCGGACCGCCGCTGCGTCGATGCAGCGGCCGGCTTGATCAGGCCGCGTCGGCCAGCGCGCGGGAAAAATCCCCGGTTTCCGGGTTCATCGCCCAGAGTTCGCCGGACCGGATGTCGACCCAGGCCCCGTGCAGCGACAGTTTACCCTCCTTTTCCAGGTTCTCGACCATGGGAAACGTCCGTAAATTGGCAATCGAATAGCGGATGGCGATGCGCTCCAGCGCCGCCTGCCGCTCGTTCGCCGTCATGTGGTCGTTGGCGCCGACCGCCCGCGTGACCGGATCGAGCAGGCTCATCCACTTGCCGATGAAATCGCCTGGAGACAACGGCTCGGCGGCCGGCGACAGCGCGGCATGAATGCCGCCGCAGCCGCCATGGCCGAGCACCACCACATGCTCTACCTTGAGCGCGTGCAGGGCGAATTCCAGCGCGGCCGAGGTTGCGTGAAATTCGCCGTCTGGCTCGTAGGGCGGCACCAGATTGGCAACGTTGCGCACGACGAAGATCTCACCCGGCGCGGTGTCGAAGATCGTCTCGGGCGCGGCGCGGGAATCGCAGCAGGCGATGACCATCGTCTTGGGGCTTTGTCCGACCTCGGCGAGCTGGCGCAGGCGCTGGCGCTCCTGCGGCAGCCGCTTGTCGACGAAGGCGCGGTAGCCATTGATAAGGTGGTCGGGAAGAAATTTCGTCATGCCGCGATCAGTAGCGATTCGCTGCGGCGCAATCAATTGCCCTGTGGTCGTCCGCATTCGGCCGATGGTCGCACCGATCAAGCTCGGCGATTGCCGCCCGGATAGGCCAGGCGGCGGGTCTGGACCATCGCCATCGGATGCCTGAGGCTATCGCTGTCGGTTTCGAGCGTCAGTTCATCGGCACCGCGCTTCGTCGTACGTGCGAGGATCTCGAACACGGTCGCCGTGGTGGTCTGCAGGGCCTTTTCCTCGGAGACGCCGGCAAGCACGCGGGCTAGATACACCGCCGTCGTGAGGTCGCCGAGGCCATGCGGCGGGTTCTCGATAATCCTGTGCTCGGCAAGCATTGCCTGGAAATCGCGCACCAGCAGATTGCCGATCCCCCCGCGCAGCATCGCAAAGGCCGAGGTGACGATGACGGTCGGCGGCCCGAGCGCGCTCGCCGCCTCGATCAGATGGGCGTTGTCGGTCAATTCGAGGCCGCTGAGGAATTCCAGCTCGTAGCGATTGGGCGTCGCGATGTCGGCAAGCGGGATCAACAGATCGCGGATTGCCGCGAGCGTCGCTTGCGGTTGATACATTCGGCCGCCATCGCCGATCACCGGGTCGCAGATATAGATCGCCTTCGGATTGGCGCGCTTGACGGCTTCGACCAGCCGCGCGGTGGGCGCGATCTGATCCTCGGCGCCGAAATAGCCGGTAAGGATGGCACCCACCTCACCCAGCCAGGGCGATCCGGCCAGATCGTCCATCAGGTCCGAGAATTCGGCGCCGGGCGGCACGATGCGAGTCGCCGGCCCGTGGCCCGGATGCCAGGGCAGCGTCACGGTCGGAACCGACCACACCGGGAAGCCGAGTGTTTCCAGCGCGAACACCGCCGCGCGGTTGCCGACGGTACCGCGCGCGACATGGCTCGACACCGAGATGACGGCCGGCCGGTCGCTCTGCTGAATGGACTTGGCTGTCGGCATGGGGCGGCCGTTCAATCGCTTGCGAGCTGGATGGCGAGAAGGACGGCGAAGACGATGAAGCCGACGATCGCGGCAAGACGTCCGATGCGCGTGCCGATGACCTCGATCCGATCGTTCGGATCGGCGTCGCGCGCCATGAAATGATCGCGCGTCCTGAACAGCATCGCCTCGGTGTGGCCGCCGACCTGCGGCTCGGTCTCCTGCCGCACGCGTTCGAGGATGGCTTTCGCCTCGCGTTGGCGCTCGTCGTCGTGATGATGGCCGGTCATGCGAAATCTCTGTCGCAAAAGCCTGAAGAGAGCAACCTTGGGCGTGTCATTCGACTTCTGGAAAGCGCGAAGATGGTCTACATAAGCGCCGACGGGCCGCGCCGCCCCTGACCGGAGACCCACCATGCCGTCACTTGCCGCCGCCCTACCGCCCCGGTTCCGACCGATCGTAACCGCCTTCGTGTTGGCGATCGTGGCGCCGCTGCTGTCGGCCTGCGGGATCAACGCAATCCCCACCTATGAAGAACAGGCCAAGGCCACCTGGGCACAGGTCGAGAACCAGTATCAGCGCCGCGCCGACCTGATCCCCAACCTCATCGAGACGGTAAAAGGCTTCGCCGCGCAGGAACGCGAGGTGCTGACCGCCGTGGTCGAGGCGCGCGCCAAGGCGACGCAGACGCAGATCAACGCCGACCAACTGACTGACCCGGCCGCCATCCAGAAATTCCAGGCAGCCCAGGATCAGCTGTCCGGCGCACTGTCGCGCCTGCTGGTCACGGTCGAACGCTATCCGGACCTGAAATCCAACCAGAACTTCCTGGCGCTTCAGAGCCAGCTCGAAGGCACCGAAAACCGCATCTCGGTCGCCCGCCGCGACTATATCGACGCGGTCCGCGTCTACAACACCGAGCTCAAGACCATTCCCGGTCGCTGGATCGCCGCGCTGTTCTATCCGGAGGCCAAGGAGATGCAGGCCTTTACCGCGACAGCCGGGGCCGCGACGCCGCCCAAGGTCGACTTCGGCAAGTGAGGAGCACGCCAGCATGGCGATGATGCCGTGGGCCGAGACGCCCGCCACCCGGCCTTGGCCAACACTGGGCCGGGTCACGCCGCGGACCCGTGGCGCCGCCGCGTGGCTGCTCCTCGCGCTGGCTCTGTGGCTGGCGGGCATGGCTCCTTTGGCGGCGCAGGACTTCCCGCCGTTGACCGGCCGCGTGGTGGACACCGCTGATCTGCTCGATCCGGGCATGGAGGCGGCGCTGACCGAGAAGTTGGCCGCCTTCGAGGCGCAATCGAGCGACCAGGTCGTGGTGGCAACGGTTCCCGATCTTCAGGGTGCCGAGATCGCCGATTACGCCAATCGGCTGGCGCGGGAGTGGGCGATTGGCCAGAAGGACGAGGACAATGGCGTCCTGCTGCTGGTCAGCCGCGATGATCGCAAGGTACGGATCGAGGTCGGTTACGGCCTTGAGGGCACCCTGACCGATGCGCTGTCGACGCTGGTCATCCAGAACGACATCCTGCCGGCCTTTCGAAGCGGCGACTATCCGGCCGGCATCGTAAAGGGGGTCGACGGCATCCTGCAGGTCCTGTCGGGCGACGCGGCCGAGCTGGAAGCCCGCGCCAAGCGCAACGAATCCTGGTCCGGCGGCGAGGTCTCGGACTGGCTGTTCACGCTGTTCTTCGTCGGCGTCTGGGTGTTCGTGATCGGCAGCTTCGTGATGACCAATCTCGCCCGCCGGCACGGCAAAAAAATCGGCAAGAACCGCTATCGCTGGCTCGGGATGATCTGGGCGCTCAATGCGGCCGGCGCATCGCGGCGGTCGGGCCGCGGCGGATTTTCAGGCGGCGGCGGCTTCGGCGGCGGTGGCGGCGGCTTTTCCGGCGGCGGTGGATCGTTCGGCGGCGGCGGATCGTCGGGGAGCTGGTAGATATGGCGCATCTTTCTTTCACCGAAGCCGACCACGCCCGCATCGCCGCGGCGATCAGCGCCGCGGAAGCAGGCACTACCGGGGAAATCTACGCGGTCTTCGCGCGCACCAGCGATGCCTATGTCTTCGTGCCGACGACGATCGCACTCGCCCTGTCGCTGGTCGCCGCGCTGCTGGCGGCGCTGTTCGCGCCGCTGGCCGGCTTTGCGATCTCTGGCCTTGCGCTGGTGACCAGCCAGCTTGCCGCCACCCTCGCTCTGCTGGCGCTGTTCGCGCTCGTGCCCCGGCTTCGCATGGTGTTCGTGCCGCGTGCCGTTGCCGAGGACCGCGCCCATCGCATGGCGCTGTCGCAATTCTTCGCCCACAATATCCACGCGACCGTCGGGCGCACCGGCGTTCTCATCTTCGTCTCCGAAGCCGAGCGCTATGCCGAGATCGTCGCCGACGCGGAGATCGCTGCCAAGGTGCCGCAGGAGGCCTGGGACTCCATCGTCGCCGACCTCATCGCCGCCGCGCGCGACGACCGCCTGGCCGAGGGTTATGTCCAGGCCATCCAGGCAGCCAGCGCGATCCTGACGGCGCATTTTCCCGGCGACCACGCCAATCCCAACGAGATCGACGACCGGCTGGTGGAGATCTGAAGAGAAATGTCAGGTTAGGGATTGATCATGAGTCTGGATAACTACGCAATTTGCGTATATATAAAATAGTCACGGGTGCCTCCCGATCACATCGACCTGACGCTCGACGTCGATGGCACGGATGATCCCATCGTCACAGTCGAAGTTCGCTCACCCCATGGAACGCTGTCTGTGATGGGCGTCATCGAATTGACCGAGCGTTCGGTGACGCTTCGCGAAGTGCACATAGGCGGCGCGGGATCAGGTCATTTGGGAACGGCGCGATTGCGCGGTTTGATGAAAGGCATCATGGAGAAGCTCGATGTCGACGAAATCCTCATTGAAGGAGCGGTTCGGACAACGGGTGCAAATCCGGGAAATCGACCGCGTCCCCTCCGGTTCACCCGTAAGGCTGAGCCTTAAGCTTGGCGACGCACCAAATACGCCCGAAGCCGCGCGCATTTTGGCCCGACGGCATGTTTCGCTTCGAACAGCCCATCGCGCGCTATCCGATCTCGTGGCAGGCTCAAGGCGCGCCGTCCTGCTCGCCCCTTGTGTCGAAAACCGCGACCGGCTTCTGTCCGAGCTGGCTGCCGTTGGCGTCGTCGCGCGCCCCCACGAAACGCCAGAAGTCGACCCGCGCCTCGTGCGAGAGCAGACCGGCCTGTCACAGGATGAGTTCGCACTCCGCTACGGGCTTGACGTCTCGACCATCCGTAATTGGGAGCAAGGCCGCTCGAAGCCCGACGCCGCCGGGCGTGCCGTTTTGTGGACGATCGCGTACTACCCGGAAGCAGTTGAGCAATCGATCGAGGCGAGCGGCGGCTCACACGACTTTTGAGCATCGGCTCCCTTCACGAGTCCGGTCACACGCCGACATGACCCTCGACGACCGGCTGGTGGAGATCTGGGGCGGCCTCACTGGTAAGCCGAACGCGACGATTTTGTCTCGGCACGAACGTCTGAGATGGTTGGATTCCCGTCAGGCCGCTTCCGGCTTCCTGTGGCGTTGGCCGCCACAGCCGTTGCACCCTCAGCCTTGCGGCATCGATCCGGGCCGAAGATACGCGAACATGTGGGGCACGTAATCGGCTTTCCCGAGCTCGATCCCTTGGCTCCGCAGGATGGCGTAAGCCATGGTCAGGTGAAAATAAAATTGGGCCAGCGCCCAGTCCCGCGCATATTGCTCCCCCGTCATGTCGAAGATCATGCCACCCGGAATCTCGATCGTGATCGCCCGGTCCACGCCCGCGTCGAGCGCATCTGATCCAAGATCGCCCAGCAACGTCAGGGTCTCGCCGATCCGGGCCTGCGCATCCGCCATTGACCCCGGCGCCTCACCCGCGTTCCGGCCCTCGCTGCGCAATTGCTCCAACGCCGCCGGAAAAGGCTCCCCCCGAAGCCGGAACGTCGCTTCCTGCGCCTGCAAGGCGGCAAAGCGAACCTGGGTCGACAGCGGATACATGTCCGGCGCAAGCCGCGCGGACAGCAGCGCCTCGGCGTCCGCGTCTGGTATCTGCTTCTGTGCCTTGTCGAGCCAACCCGATAGAGCGCGGAGCATTTGCATGTAGGTTGGAACAAGAAAGTTCGTCAGCGGCATGGGGTACTCCTGAAGCTTAATGGTCTGATGCGCGAACGGACCAGGCCGCGATCGGACGGCAGTTTTCAGGATTAGTCGGATCGCTCGGAAATGGCCATCAAGGGTCGGAGACCGTCATCGCCAAATCTGAAACATGATTAGCGTATCTGTTTCATTGTTGGATCATAGCTCGCGGGTCCACCCCTCTTTCCCGCGCCATCGCGTGGTATTCCGCGTTCGGCCTCATGTCGGTGGCTGACGCAACCCGGTTCGACATGGCGAAGAACGCCGCCACCGAGGCAATGTCGAAGATCGCCCGATTGGAATAGCCGGCATCCCGCAGCGCCTGCCGCTCCGCCTCGACGATACTGTCCGGCCGCTCGGTCAGCTTGACCACGAAATCCAGCATCGCCGTCCGCCTGGCGTCGAGCCCGGCCGCCCGCCAGTTCTGCGCGATCGTCTCACCGAAGTTCGCGTCACCCGAAAGCTGCCGGACGGCGGCGCCGTGCGCGGTCAGGCAATAATGGCAGTGGTTGATCGCGGAAACGACGACCGCGATCATCTCGCGGTCGAGCTTGTCGAGTTCGCTCTCCCCCAGCATCAGCTCGTTGTAGAAGGTCGAGAACGCCTCGAGCTTTTTCTCGTCGAAGGCGTAGGCGATGAGTACATTGGGAACGAGGCCCAGCTTCTCCTCGCATTTGGCGAAATAGGCCCTGGTGCGTTCCGACAACGGCTCGGCGACGCCGAGATCGAGCGCGGTAACCGCGCGGTCATCATGCTTGGTCATGCTTCCTCCGAAAAACGCCCAGCGGGCGACCTGCACGGCGAAACGTCGCAGATCGCCCGCGTTCCCCTATGATAGGGTTCTGTAGACCACAGGCGACGCCGAAAGGGATGGCGATTATGGACCATCACGATATGAGCAAATCCGAGATCCTCAGCGCCGTCGAGGCAGTGATCGGCGGCGGTCGGCCGGAAGCGGTTCTTGCACCGCTGCTGTTCGCCCGCCCGCCAGCCGAGGATCTTGCCGCCTTCAAGCCGGAGGCCCTCGCCGCCGCCGCGCGGGCCGGCATCGCCGCGCTCGATGCCCATCGCCGGGGCCGGTTCGTCGTCGCGATCGAACGACCGGAAGCATTTCTGCACGGCGACGAGCCGCAGGACCTGGTCACCGTGGTCAGCGACGACATGGCGTTCCTGTTCGATTCCGTGACCGCCGAGATCGCCGAGACCGCGCCGGCGATCCACTATATTTCCCATCCGATTCTGGACGTCGTGCGGGGCGCTGACGGAGAGATCAACAGCTTTTCCGCCTCGCATGCGAGCGACGAGACCCAGGCAGAGCCGGACCGCACCAGCCTCATCCAGTTCGCCATCGATCCCATCGGCGCCGATGCCGCGCCGGCGTTGCGCGCACGGCTTGAGGCAATCCTGACCCAGGTCGCGCAGGCCAACGCCGATTTCGGCGCCATGCGCGATCGCGTCAGCGACGCGGTCGACGGGCTGCGCCAGCGGGCCGGAGGCCTCGCTTCGGACGGCACCCGGATCATCGTCGAGGAATCGGCCAATCTGCTCGAGTGGCTGCGCGACGACAATTTCATCTTTCTCGGCTGCCGCGAATACGACTATCTCGGCGATGCCGAGGGCGAGGCGCTGGAGCGACGCGAAGACGCCGGGCTCGGCATTTTGGCCGATCCCCGCCTCCGCATTCTCGGGCGGGACGGCCGGTCGATGACGACCACACCGGAGATTCGCGCTTTCCTGAAAGCCCCGAACCCGCTGATCGTCACCAAGGCCAATGCCCGCTCGATCGTTCACCGTCGGACCTACATGGATTATGTCGGCGTCAAGCAATATGACGCCGCCGGCAACTTCACCGGCGAATTGCGCATCGTCGGCCTGTTCACCTCGAGCGCCTATACCCAGTCGATTCTCACCATCCCCTATCTCCGCCTGAAGGCGGAGACGGTCATCAGCCGTTCAGGTCTTCGTCCGGGATCCCATTCCGCCAAGGCCCTTCTCAACGCGCTGGAGTCCTATTCGCGCGACGAGGTCTTCCAGATGGATGTCGACCTTCTGGAGCGCTTCGCGACCACCATCGTCGAGCTCGGCGAGCGCCCGCGCGTGCGCGTTCTGTCGCGTATCGACCGGTTCCACCGTTTCGTCTCCGTGCTCGTCTTCGTTCCGCGCGACCGTTACGACACGCGGCTGCGCGAACGCATCGGCCTGTTGCTCGCCGAGGCCTATGACGGTCGCGTCTCGGCCTATTACCCGGCCTTTCCGGAGGGGCCTCTTGCGCGGGTTCACTTCATCATCGGCCGTGGGGAAGGCACCACGCCGGACGTCGACGTCACGGGTATCGAGCAGCGGATCGTCGAACTGGCGAAGAATTGGGAGGACGCCTTCGTCAGCGCGCTCGCCCAGGCGGGCCGCTCGCACGAACTGGGCAAACTGGTGCCCGGTCTGCCGGAAAGCTATCGCGACGTCATCGCCCCGGAGGAAGCCGTTACCGATGCGCAGGTCATCGACGGCCTGTCGCCGGACCGCGATCTCAAGGTGGATTTCTACCGACGCGCCGGCGACCGCGGCGATTTGCTGCGTCTGAAAATCTATCACCTCGGAGCCGCCGTCACCCTGTCGACCCGGGTGCCGATCCTCGAGAACATGGGATTTTCCGTCGTTTCCGAACGCACGTTTCCCGTCACGCGGCCCGATGGCGAGCGCGTGCATCTCCACGATATGGATCTTACCCGCAGACATGGCGGCGACATCCTGCTGGACGATGACGGTGCAGCCCTGCAGGCAACCTTCGCCGCCGTCACGGCGGGCGGAATCGAGGATGACGGCTTCAACGCGCTCGTTCTCGAAGCCGGGTTCGATTTCCGCAAGGCCAACGTGCTGCGCGCCTATTCGCGCTATTTGCGGCAAGCCGGACTGTCCTACTCACCGGACTTTCTGGCGACCGCTTTGCTGCGCCATCCCGCGATCGCGGCACGGCTCTGGGAGCTGTTCGAAACCGCTTTCGGCCCGGGGCAATCCGCACTGCGCGGCGGCGGCGCCGCCACCGGCCGCGATGCGATCGAGGAGCCCGATGCCCGTCAGGTCCGCCTGGCCGCCGAGCGGGGAGCCGAGGCGGTTCACGCCGCCATCATCGAGGCGCTGGACGCGGTCGATTCCATCGACGATGACCGTATTATCCGGCGTTTCATGGGCGCCATCCTCGCCACCTTGCGGACCAATTTCTTCGCCATCGACGGAACGTCGACCGAGGCGGATTCCGAGCCTGGGCGGGTAGCTCCGGCACTCGCCTTCAAGCTCGAATCCGCCGCGGTCGAGGGGCTGCCCGCCCCGGTTCCGTTCCGCGAGATCTTCGTCTTCGACGCACGCGTCGAAGGCGTGCATCTGCGCTTCGGGCGCGTCGCCCGCGGTGGTCTGAGATGGTCGGACCGAGCCCAGGACTATCGCACCGAAGTGCTCGGTCTGGTTAAGGCGCAGCAGGTCAAGAATGCCGTCATCGTCCCGGTTGGCGCGAAGGGCGGTTTCTATCCCAAGCGCCTCCCGGACGCCTCTAACCGCGATGCCTGGTTCGCCGCCGGCCGGTCGGCCTATGTCGTCTTCATCGCCTCGCTTTTGTCGGTCACCGACAACATCGTCGGCGACACGGTCGTGCCGCCAGCCGACGTCACCCGCTATGACGGCGACGATCCGTATTTCGTCGTCGCCGCCGACAAGGGCACCGCGACCTTCTCCGACACCGCCAACGCCATTGCCCAGTCGAACGATTTCTGGCTGGACGACGCCTTCGCCTCCGGCGGCTCGGCCGGCTACGACCACAAGGCGATGGGGATCACCGCGCGCGGCGCGTGGGAGGCCGTGAAGCGTCATTTCCGCGAAATGGATCGTGACATCCAGGTCGAGCCGTTCACCGTCGTCGGTTGCGGCGACATGTCCGGTGATGTGTTCGGCAACGGAATGCTGCTGTCGCGCCAGACCCGGCTGATCGCCGCCTTCGACCATCGCGACATCTTCATCGATCCCGATCCCGACCCATCCGTCTCCTTCGCCGAGCGCCAGCGCCTGTTCGAAAAACCGCGCTCATCCTGGACCGACTACGACACGGACAAGCTGTCGGCCGGCGGCGGAGTCTTTTCCCGGCGCGAGAAGCGGATCACGATTTCGGAGCAGGCTGCGGCCGCGATCGGTTGGGACAAACTCTCTGGAACACCCGCCGAAGTGATCACGGCCATCCTCAAGGCGCCCGCCGATCTGTTGTGGTTCGGCGGCATCGGCACCTATGTGCGCGCCACGGCGGAATCCAACGCCGATGTCGGCGACCGCGCCAATGACGCCGTCCGCGTGACCGGCCTGGAGGTTCGGGCCAAGGTAGTGGGCGAAGGCGCCAATCTCGGCGTCACCCAGAAGGGCCGGATCGAATTCGCGCGCGGCGGCGGCCGGATCAACTCCGACGCGATCGACAACTCGGCCGGCGTCAACACCTCCGACGTCGAGGTCAATATCAAGATCGCCTTGAAGAACGCGATGGAGGCCGGCCGCCTGACGCGAAGCGACCGTGATGCGCTATTGGCCGGCATGACCGACGAGGTCGCCGAACTGGTGCTCGCCAACAATTACGAGCAGACCCTGGCGCTGTCGTTGGAAGAGCGGGAGGGAGCCGGCGCGTTGGCGCTCCAGGCCCGGTTCATGACGGTTCTCGAAGCGGAAGGGGCCCTCGATCGCTCCGTCGAGACCCTGCCGGGAGAAACGGCGATCGGCGATCTCAGGGGCAGCGGTCGCGGCCTCACGCGACCGGAAATCGGCGTCCTCATCGCCTATGCCAAGATCACCCTGTTCGACCAGTTGGTGGCCGGCACGCTGACCGACGATCCTTATTTCGAGGATCGGCTGCTGGACTATTTTCCTGTCCCGATGCGCCACGACTTCGCCCGGGATATTCGCGGCCACCGGCTGTCCCGCGAGATCGTGGCGACCGTTCTGGCCAACGAGATTGTCAATCGCACCGGCCCGACCTTCGTCACCGTCATGCGCGAGGCGCGCGGTGCGTCTCCTTCGCAGATCGTGCGCGCTTTTGTGGCGGCGAAGGACGGCCTCGACATCAATGCGACCTATGAGCGGGTGGACGCACTGGACGGCCAGCTGTCCGGCGAAACCCAGAATGCGCTTTACGCCGAGATCGGGCGGTTTCTCCACCGCACGACCCGCTGGTACGCCCAGAACGAGCTCTTCGAGGCCGGCCTCACCGGCGCGGTGGTGAGCAGCCGGGACGCCCTTGATCAGCTGAAGCCGAAATTGCTGCATCTGGCGACGGACGCCGCGCGCGCCGAGGCCACAGCCCGCGCCGATAGCTGGATCGAAAAGGGAGTGCCCACCGATCTCGCCAGCGAGATCGCGCTTCTGCCCCTGCTGTCGCTGGTGCCGGACATCGCCTTTGTCTCACGTGAAACATCAGCGTCCCTGGAAGCGACGATCGAAACCTATTTCGGCATCACCCGCCTGTTCGGCATCGGCCGGCTCGAAGCGGCCTTGCTGACCCTGCAGACCCCCGACTACTACGAGACCCTGGCTCTGGATCGCGCCGCCAGCGAAATCACCGGAGCCCGGCGCTCGCTGACCGCGGCGGCCCTGCGGCAGCAGGGCGGCGCTGGCGGGGACGCCGCCGGTGTCTGGGCCGAAAGTCGGCGCGGCGCCGTCGATCGCATCGCCGGCCAGATCGCCGCGCTGGCGGGGACCGGCGAGACCTCCGTCGCGCGGCTCACCGTCGCGGCGGGGCTGTTGTCAGACTTGGCGGGATAGCGGGCGGCCGCCTGACAGAGGCGGCGCCCGGACCCAGGCTCCATTCCCGCCTATTTTTTCTTGCCGTCGCTCTTTTCCTGCGGCGCGAACTTGCCGGGCACGGTGGCCGGGGCCACGGCCTTCGCCTTGTCCGCCTTCGGCTTGCGGGTTTCCTTGTTGCTGCGCATTTGACCCTTGGCCATGTTCGATTCCCTCAAGGCATCCTGATTGATGCGAACCGCAGACTAGCACGCACCTGCCGACCATGGGCAGCAATCGCGCCGATCAAGATGGATTGCGCTGGCGCCATGGCTCGGTGCATGGCTGTTTGGAACGCCGACCGACGAGGCCCCGGATGATTCCAGCAAGCGACTCCCCACCCTATCGCATGCCCCTTCGCCACCGGCCCGTCTGGGGCTGGATGGCCTTCGATTTCGCCGCCCAGCCCTTCTTCACCGTCATCATCACCTTCGTCTTTGGTCCCTATTTCGTCTCGCAGCTCGCCCCCGATCCCGCCACCGGGCAAGCCTGGTGGAGCGGCGCCGTGACACTCACCGGCATCGTCGTCGCGCTGCTGTCGCCCTTTCTCGGGTCGATCGCCGACCGCGCCGGTCCGCGCAAACCATGGATCGCAAGCTTCGCCGTCGTGCAGATCGGCGCCCTCAGCCTCTTGTGGTTCGCCGCCCCCGGCTCGCCGCTCGTCCTCGTCGCCCTCTTGATCGTTCTGGCGCAGATTTCCGCCGAGTTCTCGATCGTCTTCAACGACGCGATGATTCCCCGGCTGGTCCACCGTGATTCGATCGGCCGCGTCTCCAACATCGCCTGGGGCCTCGGCTATGCCGGCGGCATCACCTTCCTGTTCTTCACCCTTGCCTTCCTCGCCGGCTCGCCCGCGACCGGCCGCACGATTCTCGGTCTCCAGCCGCTGTTCGGCCTTGACCCGGCCGCCGGGGAAGGCGCACGCGCGACGGGTCCCCTGGCGGCGCTGTGGTATCTCGTCTTCGTCCTGCCGATGTTTCTTTTCACCCCCGACCGTCCGAAGGCCGAGCCGATCACCGTCGCCGCGCGGGACGGTCTCAAGGACCTTCTGGCGACCTGGCGCGAAATACGCACGCGGCCGGCGCTGTTCCGCTTCCTGATCGCCCGGATGATCTATCAGGACGGCGTCAGCGCCCTGCTCGTCCTCGGCGGGGCCTTCGCGGCCGGCATGTTCGGCTGGTCGATCACCGAAAGCGGCCTGTTCGGCATCATCCTCAACGTCACCGCGATCCTCGGCTGCCTCGCCGCCAGCGTTCTCGACGCCAGGCTCGGCTCCAAGGCGGTGATCACCGCCTCGATTCTCTGCCTGATCGCCGCGACCATCGGAATCGTCTCGACCGCTCCCGGTTTCACCGCCTTCGGGCTGGTCGTCTTCGCGCCGTCCGAGGCGGCCGGCCTGTTCGCGACCGCGGCGGAGAAGAGCTACATCGCCTGGGGACTGTTGATCGGCCTTGCCTTCGGACCGGTGCAGGCCTCGTCCCGCTCCTGGCTCGCCCAGGCGGTGACGGCGGACGAGGCCGGACGCTATTTCGGCTTCTATGCCCTGACCGGTCGGGCAACGTCGTTCCTGGCGACCGGCGCCGTCGCCGTCTTCACTGCCATCGCGGCGGCCCTCACCGATCCGGTGACCGCCTCGCGCATCGGCATGTCGGCGATCATCCTCTTTCTGATTGTCGGCCTGGCGCTGCTGAGGGGCACATCGGGACCGGTGCGGGCCCGCGATCGACAAAGAGAACACCGCCTGGACAGCGCCTGATACGCTCGTCCCGATTCAGCCCAGCCCCGCGCCATCAATGGCGGAAATGGCGCATCCCGGTCAGCACCATGGCGATCCCGTTGTCGTCGGCGGCGCGAATCACCTCGTCGTCGCGCATCGAGCCACCCGGCTGGATGACGGCGGTCGCGCCGGCCGCGACAGCGGAAAGCAGCCCGTCCGCGAAGGGGAAGAACGCGTCCGACGCGACCGCCGAGCCCCGCGTCAACGGTTCGGCGAGACCCAGCGCCTTTGCAGCGTCCTCGGCCTTGCGCGCGGCGATCCGGGCCGAATCCACCCGGCTCATCTGACCCGCGCCGATGCCGACGGTGGCGCCGTCCCTGGCATAGACGATGGCGTTGGACTTGACGTGCTTGGCGACCCGGAAAGCGAATTTCAGGTCGGCAAGCTCGGCGGCGCTCGGGGCCCGCTTCGTCACCACCTTGAGGTCGAGATCGTCGACCACGCCGGCATCGCGCGATTGCACCAAGAGCCCGCCCGCGACCGACTTCACGAAGCGCCCGGCGGCGCGCGGGTCGGGCAGGCCGCCGGTGAGCAGCAGGCGAAGATTCTTCTTGGCCGCGATGATCGCCATGGCGTCGGGGTCCGCATCGGGGGCGATGATCACCTCGGTGAAGACCTGGACGATCGCTTCCGCCGCGGCCCGGTCGAGGCGGCGGTTGAGTGCGACGATGCCGCCGAAGGCGGAGACGGGATCGCAGGCCAATGCCTGCCGATAGGCCGCCAGGAGATCCGGCCCTTCCGCGACGCCGCATGGGTTGGCGTGCTTGATGATGGCGACGGCGGCGGTGCGCTGCGGATCGAACTCGCCGACCAGTTCGAAGGCGGCGTCGGTATCGTTGATGTTGTTGTAGGACAGCGCCTTGCCCTGCACCTGCCGGGCCGTGGCGACGCCGGGCCGCGTCTCGCCGGTCTTGTAGAAGCCCGCCGACTGATGCGGGTTCTCGCCATAGCGCAATTCCTCGGCAAGCGTGCCGGCAAAGCTCGCGCGGCGCGGCATCGCGTCCTCCACCTCGCCGGCGAACCATTGCGAGACCGCCGCGTCGTAGGCGGCCGTGCGGCCGAAGGCGCGGGCCGCGAGCCGCCGCCTGAGGGCGAGGTCGGTCTCGCCCTCGTTCGCCTCCAGAACCGCAAGCAGCTCGCCATAATCGGCCGGATCGACGACGACGGTGACATAGCCGTGGTTCTTGGCGCCAGCCCGGATCATCGCCGGGCCGCCGATGTCGACATTCTCGACGATGGTCGCGGCGTCGGCGCCACCGGCCAGCGTCGCCTCGAATGGGTAGAGATTGACCACCAGAAGGTCGATCCCGGCAATATCGTGGGTCCGCATCGCGTCGGCATGGGCGGGATCGGCGCGAATCCCCAGAAGCCCGCCATGCACGCCCGGATGCAGCGTCTTTACGCGCCCGTCCATGATCTCCGGAAAGCCGGTGAGGTCGGACACGTCGCGGACGGCGAGGCCAGCCGCTTCCAGCGCCTTGCGGGTGCCGCCGGTGGAGACGAGCTCGACGCCGAGCGCCGCAAGGCCCTTGGCCAGATCGTCAAGGCCGCTCTTGTCGGACACCGAGATGAGCGCCCGGCGGACGCGGACACGGTCGGGAACGGGTGTGACATTGGCCTTGACGGACATCGGCATTTCCTGCGCGGATCGAAACGAATAAGGACTGAGGCCCCTGATAGTGGGCCAAGACCGCCCCGACAATGCCCCTCGCTGACCTGTCTCTCTATTGCGTCCGCCGCGGCTCCTCGCCGTCCACGCCTGGCGACGCCTTCGACAGCTCGGCGAGATCGTCGAGCGTGTTCGGCAAAACGCCGACAGCCCGATTCATGCCGCAGGACGCAAGCGCCAGGCCGATAATGGCAAGGAGAACGAGATGCTTCATCGGCATGAAGATGCGCCATCGCGGCATTTCGTCGAGTCGCGTTTTCGCTTTTCGCGTCTGTCGACGCCGCTCGCTTCTGACGCCCCGACCGATCAGCGCTCGCGCAGGAAGCGCCAGGCGATACCGTTCGGATCACGCGCGTCGAACGACACGACGAGTTGGAGTGTGCGGCGCGCCCCGCCGGCATCGGCAAAAAAGATCGAATCCTCGATCGCCAGCTCACCATCGGTCTCGAACAGCCAGCGCTGATCGCGAACGCTGAGCCGGACCCCGTCGCCCGCCGTTTCGACATTGACCCCCGGGTGGAGATGGAAGCGCGCTGTGGCGCCCAGAGCCGTCGCCGTACTCCCATGCGCGCTCACGGCCTCGAAACGGTCGGTTCCCTCCACCTGGTTTCCGTCGGTTGACACGACGAGCCTGCGGCGATGCAGGAGACCGAAGCCGCGCTCATAGCCGTTATGGGTGGCGTCGAAACCGAGACCGGCGTCGCCCGGATCGGCCAGTGTCACGGCGGTGGGGCCAGGCACAAGCGGGGTTCCGAGAAACCGGTCGAGGCTGGCGGAGCGAGCGAAATGCGAGGAGGATCGGTCCGCCACCGTGACGGTCGAGTGGGCGGCAGTGGAGCGCGAAAGCCGCCGCCAGTCGGAGTCCTCGGTGGTCGGGCGGCCGCAATTGACGACGATGCGGCTGGCCTCGCTCGACAGTTCGAAGGCGAGCGTCCCGGCATGGGCGTTGCTCGACACCGAGGTGTGCGCCGGGCAGCCCGTGTCGGCGATGACGGTGGTCCTGTCGGCCGTGATCCGGTGATAGCCCGACTGGCGCGCGTGGCTGATCGGCTCGCCCAGCGTCTCGTCGTAGCGCAGCAGCACGGTCATCAAATGGAGGTCGGAGACGCCGGCGCCGTTGAATAGCGCCAGCGTCCCGTCGCCATGGCGAAAGAAGCGGATCGCCGGCAGCATCCGGTCGATCGCCGAATAGAGGCCCTTCGGCAGCGCTTGACCCTGCCCAAGATAGGTCAGCCGCAGCGGAATCAGATCCGCCAGGATGCGGATGATCGTCGAGGGATCGCGGGAAATATGCCCGCCATCGGGAAAGATCTGCCGGTCGAGTTCGTCGGACAGGGACTGCGCAGCGATCTTGACCCGCCCGCTGGCCGTCGGGAGACACAGCGAGGCAAAGGCGAGCGCCGTGCGCACCACGAGGCGCGGCATTCCCTCGGGCGCTTCCTGGGCGATCGCGCGGAGATAACGCGCCTGCGCCGACAGGCTTTTCATGAAACGGCGGTAAAAGCCCGGTTCGGCCCCGGTAAGCAGCAGATCGGCATGAGTGATCCAGGCGATGAGACGCCGCGCCGCGACCGCCGGCTCGAAGGCCGGGCCGCCGATCGTCTTGCCCTTGAGGCGGATCCAGTCGTCGACGAGCGCGCGGGCGTTCTGGGCCGCCAGCGCGTCACTGGCCGCCGCATGATGGCTCAGCCAGTCGAACCCGTGCAGTTCGACCGAATAGGCGGCCGATGGCGGCGTCGACTGGAAAATCGAGGTGCGGCCGGGCTCGAGCAATTGTCCGGCGAAATGAAACCGCCCGGCATAGATCGCTTCGGCGATCATCGGGTCGCCGTGGCGCAGATTGGGCGGAAGCGCGATGAGTTTGCCGGATGTCCCTCCGGCGAAGCGCCAGCGGTGGATCGGGCCGGTGTGGAGCCGCCGCCGGACCCGGCGCCAGGCCTCCCGAAGCGTCAAAACCGCCAACAGCGGATGATCCACCAAACCCGTCGACACTCCCGTACTCCAGCGCTATCGGATCGTTTCAGATGCGCTCACCGGTTTTCGGATCACGCGATGCGGCATTGCAGAGATTCACGGCGTTCCGCGCGTGTTCAACCAGGCGCGCACCGTTGTCACCATGGTCTCGCAGGCCAGCCGACGCCGGTCCGATGCCGGCGAGCGCGTAGCGACTGCTCGATACAACCGAGTTTCGCGCGATATGGTAAAGGCTTTGCTAAGGCGCGGAGGCAGGCGCGAGCGCCTGGATCACAGCCGCTTGAGCCGGGCCGCGTAAAACCCGTCGAGGCCGCCCTCGGCACCCTCGCCGGCCCCCAGCATCTCCGGCGTGGTCCGCAGATCGCCCTCAGGCGTCAGGGCGAATTCGAAGCCCGGCAGCTCCGCCGCCGTGACCGGATCGCGGGCGAAGTCCGGCCGCGCCGCGAGAAATGCCGCGACCACATCCTCGCCTTCCACCCGGTCAAGCGAACAATTGGAAAACACCAGCCGGCCGCCCGGCGCCAGGAGCCGCGCCGACTCGCCGAGCAGGCGCGCCTGGACGGCCGCGAGCTTGTCGACCTCGGCGGCATCCTTGGTGTAGCCGACATCGGGATGGCGGCGGATCGTTCCGGTCGAGGAACAGGGGGCATCGAGCAGGATCGCATCGAACAGCGCGTCGGGTTCGTAGGCCGATAGATCGGCGACGACCGTCTCTGCATCCAGCGAAAGGCGCGCCAGATTCTCCTTCAGCCGCTTCATCCGGTTGGCGTTGATGTCGAGCGCAGTGACCCGGCCGCCGGCGAGGATCAACTGGGCGGTCTTGCCTCCCGGCGCCGCGCAGACATCGGCGACGCGCTTACCGGAGAGATCGCCGAACAACTTCGCCGGCAGCGCGGCGGCGGCGTCCTGCACCCACCATTCGCCGGTGGCGAAGCCGGGAAGGTCCGTCACCGGCCCGTCGAAACTGCCGAGCCGGACCGTGCCGGAGGCCAGCGCGACACCGCCGAGACGCTCCGCCCAAGCGGCGGGATCGCCCTTTACCGAAAAATCCAGAGACGCCGGCGACAGATGGGCCAGCGCGATCGCATCCGCGCGGGCCGCCCCATAGGTCGCGACGAGCCGGCGCATCAGCCATTCCGGCATGTTCTCGCCAGGCTTGGTGACCGCTCGCAGCGTCTCCTTCTCCCGCGACAGGCGGCGCAGCACGGCGTTGATCATGCCGGAAAAGCGCTGGCTGCGGGAATCGACGCCGGAGGCCGCGACGGCGAGATCGACAGCCGCTGAGTCCGGCACGTCGAGAAACAGGATCTGCGCCGCACCGACATGCAGGATGTGCTTCAGCGCCGCGGCGTTCGGCGGCAACGGCCGGTCGAGGCAGGCGTCGAGCGCTCGATCGATCGTGCCGCGAAAGCGCAGGGCCGTCAGGATGATCGCCTTGACCAGACCCTGGTCGCGCCGTTCCAGCGCGCGAAAGCCCGGATGACCGCCCTTGGCGTCGAGAAGGCCGTCGGCGGAGGTCTTGGCGTCGACGATGGCCGACAACAGCTTGGCCGCCACCAAGCGCGCGCCGAGGCCCGGCCGGTCGCCGGCCGAATAGCCATCCGGCACGAAGGCATCGGGCCCGGCGGCGATCCGGGGCTGACCTGCCCTGTCGGCCGCGACCGGCGCCTTGCCCGGCAGGGGGCGCTTGCGCGGCGCCGAGCGGGAAGCGTCGAAATTGCCGCCGCGGCGGGACTTGCGGCCGTCCGACCCGGCGCTCAACCCCAGGGACCCTTGCGCGTGCCGCCGGGCGGCGTCTTGCGCGCACGGTTCCACGGCCCCGACGCCTGATCGTCATGCGCGACCGGCTTGGCCGACGTTCCGGCGACGAAGCCCGCGCCGCCGCCGCCGTCCATTTCGACCGCCATCTGCCGCAGGGCGGCGATACGGTTGCCGGTATCCGGGTGGGTCGAGAACAGATTGTCCATGCGCTGGCCTGACAAGGGGTTGATGATGAACATGTGCGCCGTCGCAGGGTTGCGCTCGGCGTCCTCATTGACGATGCGACCGGCGGAGCTGGCGATCTTGCCGAGCGCCGAGGCGAGCCAGTCGGGGTTGCCACAGATCTCGGCGCCGCGCCGGTCGGCGGAATATTCGCGGGTGCGGCTGATCGCCATCTGCACCAGCATCGCCGCGAGCGGCGCGACGATGATCGCGGCGATCACGCCGATGAAGCCGAGCGGATTGTTGTTGTTGCGGTTGCCGCCGAAGAAGAAGGCGAAATTGCCGAGCATCGAGATCGCGCCGGCGAGCGTTGCGGTGATCGTCATGATCAGCGTGTCGCGGTTCTGCACATGGGCGAGCTCGTGTGCCATCACGGCGGCGACCTCTTCCGACGTCAGTTGCTCGAGCAGGCCGGTGGTCGCCGCGACGGCGGCGTTATCGGGGTTGCGGCCGGTGGCAAAGGCGTTCGGCTGCGGGTTCTGGATGACGTAGACCTTCGGCATTGGCAGGCCGGCATTGCCGGCGAGGCCCTGGACGATGCGATAGAATTCCGGCGCCGTGCGCGCGTCGACTTCCTTCGCACGGTGCATCTTCAGCACCATCTTGTCGGCGTTCCAATAGGCGAAGAGATTCATCCCCGCCGCGATGACGAAGGCGATCATCATGCCGGCGCGGCCGCCGACCAGAAGCCCCAGCCCCATGAAAAGGGCGGTCATGAAGGCGATCAGCATCGCCGTCTTGATCATGTTCATGGGACGTCCCACCCCGCTGCTCACGACGCGGTCGATCCGCGCCCTACCGCCAGCAAATCTGGTGATTGCAGGTCGCCGCCGCAATGTCGATCACAGCAGGGACGTTTCAGCCGCTCCGGGCGATGACCATCGCGGTCAGTCCCCGACCGCAGTGGGCAATTGCCGAACGGCTCCCTATCTTGCGGGCACCGACCGCCGACCAGGATCATCTTGCCAATGACCGATTCCGCATCCTCCCACTCCCCGCAAGCCGCCGCGACCGAAGGGCCGGCCGGGCCGGACCGGACGGACGCGCCGACCGACAATCGCCCGCTCTCGCCCGCCGCCCGGCGCGCGCTTGCCGAGGCCGAAGCGCGGCGCCGCGATCGCGACGCAGAGGCGATCGATCCGGCCGGCCGGCCGACGGAGCTGAATGGCCGCGACGGCCCGGAACCGGTCCGCTACGGCGATTGGGAGAAAAACGGCCTGATCTCGGATTTCTGATTCGCGCGCTCCGAGCGGGAAAAGCAGCCGCACCCCGCATTCCAGATTGACGGCGACGAATGCGTATCAGCTTATGGTTGTGGGCACCTTATCCTAACGGAAACCCCGCCATTCACGGCTTCGTGTCTCGCGGGGATGAGGCGACACCGTGATCAACCCATGACGTGCTGCGGGGGCAGATTGACTTCTGCGAGATCCGGTATAGGAATAATATCCGCAACCCAGATGATTCGGATCGCCCGCTGACGTGAGATACCTTACCAATACTCTTTACGGTTGCATTACCTCCCTGCTCGCGCTTGGGGCAGCGGCTGGCGCCGCCGAGACCGGCGATGCCTATCTGCGCGAAATCGCCGGGCCGGTGGAGGCGCGCGTGATCAAGGTACGCGACGGCGATACGATTATGGTCGAGGCATTTATCTGGCCGATGCAGTCCGTCCATGTCGCGGTTCGCCTGCGCGGCATCGACGCCCCGGAGCATCGCGGCGGCTGTGCGGCGGAAAAAGCTGCCGCGCAAGTTGCGACCGATCGGCTCAAGCAGCTGGTCGGCGGCGGAAACGTCACGTTGACCGTCATTTCCGGCGACAAATATTTCGGCCGCGTGCTGGCCAGCCTGTCGGCGTCGGACGGCAGCGACGTCGCCGACCGGTTGCTGCGCGAGGGTCTTGTTGTCCGTTATGAGGGCGGCAAGCGGCGCGACTGGTGCAACGGCGCCGTGCTGGGCGGTCTCGCGCCAGCGGCAACTGGGATATCGGGTACCGGATAGGCGGGTTTGCGCTGCAGGCCGTTAAAGCGTCGGGATGTCCGCAACGCGAGTTGCCGCCCGCCCACACTCCGCGCTAAACCCTGAAAAGCGGTGTTCATACCGGTTCACGTGAAACGGAGAGGCCGGTCGATGACGGGCGAAGCCAGACTCGAAGCCATCGTCCGCCAGGCGATCACCGCTTTCCAGCCGAAGATCGCCGTCCGGCTGTGGACCGGAGAACGCATCGGCCCCGCGGACGGACCGGCGCTCGCCCTGAACGATCCCGCCGCGATCGCTCGCCTGGCGATCCGCCCGACGATCGCCACCGCCGCCGAATTGTGGATGGCCAAGGCCATCGATATCGAGGATGGCACGATCTTCGATGTCGCCGCCGCGCGTTCCGACATTCGCACCAAGGACGCGCTGAAGAAGCTCGATAAATTGCGGATCGCCATCGCGCTGCCGGCGCTCTACGGCCTGTCCCGTAAAGGCTCCAAGGCCGCCAAAGCGGCGCCCCAGACGGGCGCAGGGGCGGGCGCCAGCGGCTCGTCCATGGCGGCGATCCAATTCCATTACGACATCTCCAACGATTTCTACCGGCTCTTTCTCGACGAGCGGATGCTGTATTCCTGCGCCTATTTCGACGGCTGGCACGACGACATCGGCAAGGCGCAGCACGACAAGCTGGAGATGATCTGCCGCAAGCTGCGGCTGAAACCGGGCGAACGGCTGCTCGACATCGGCTGCGGCTGGGGCGCGCTGCTCATCCACGCCGCCGAGAATTATGGCGTCACCGGCCACGGCGTGACGCTGAGCCAGGCGCAATACGATCTCGCCCGCGAACGCATCGCGGCGAAGGGGTTGGGCGATCGTGTGACGATCGAACTCAAGCCCTTCCAGGAGGTGAGCGGAGCCTTCGACAAGATCGCCTCGATCGGCATGTTCGAACATGTCGGCTGGGCCCATCACGACGCCTATTTCAGTGCCGTGCGCAAACTCCTGCGGCCGAACGGGCTCTATCTCCACCACGCCATCACCCGGCCGGCCAAGGCCACCGACAAGGCATTTCGCAAAGGCACGAAGGAATATGCGGCGATCATCCGCTACATTTTTCCCGGCGCCGAACTCGACCATGTCGGCCACTCCGCGCAAAAGCTGGAGGCGCACCGTTTCGAGGTCCACGACGTCGAGAACTGGCGCGAGCATTATGGCCGCACCTGCCGGCTCTGGCACGACCGCCTGAGCGCCAATATGGAAGAAGCGTCGCGGATCGCCGGCGAGCCCCGCGCCCGTCTCTGGCTGCTTTATCTGGCCGGCGTCTCACTGGGTTTCAGCCGGGGCGGCCTGCTGATCTACCAGACACTCGCCTCGCGGCGGGCCAAGGGACCGGCCGAACTGCCCCCGACCCGGCAAGACCTTTATCGCTAAGCCGATTTCCCGCGCGCGGTGACCGCGAAAACGCCCAGTCGGGCGCCTCCCCGACAAAATTGATCGGCTAACTTAGTTTCTTTTGGAACCTCTCCTGCCGTGGATCATTCTTTCGTGATCACCAATGGGAGTAAAATCGATGAGAAACACTCTCTACACGGCACTTCTAGCCGGCGTCGTCATGCCCTTCGCGGCCTTCGCGCAGGATGCCACCACGCCGCCCCCAACCGATACCCCGCCGGCTGCCGAAGCGCCGGCCGACGCAACCGCGCCAGCCGATTCAGCGGCTCCGGCGGAGGGAACGGACGCGACCACCGGCGACGCCGCCGCGCCTGCCGAGGGCGAGCCAATGTCCAGGGACGATGCGACCGCCATGCCGGACTCAGGCGCGGCCGCCCCTGCGGATATGCCCACGACGACCAACACCGAGGCGGCACCTGCTGACACCACGGCGATGGACACGGCCACGTCAACCGACGCGACCATGGCCGACGGTCCGTTCGTCGTCGTCCCGCCGACCGGCGCTTGGCGTGTCGAGGACCTGAATGGCAAGGACGTCTACGATACCGCCGGTGAAAGCATTGGGTCGATCACCGACGTGCTCGTCTCGGAGCAGGGCGAAGTAATCGCGGTGCTCGTCGGTGTCGGCGGCTTCCTCGGCATCGGCCGCAAGGATGTCGCGGTTGCGATGGACGCGCTCGAATTCGGTCCGGGCAAGACCGAAGGTCTTCCCAAGAAGGCCGACATCGAGGCCGCTGCTCCCGCTCCTGTCGATCCGGCTGTCGGCGGCGCGGCGACGGGTGTCGATCCGGCGGCCGGTGGCGCCGCTCAGCCGGCGCCTGAGCCCCAGACTCCGGTCGTCGGCGAGGACAATCTGCCGGATCGGATCGTGCTGAACGTCTCGCGCGAGCAGCTCGAGGCCGCGCCCGCCTATGGCGAGCCGGAAGAGGCAGAAGCCGCCGAGGAAGCTGCGCCCGATGCGGGGATGGCTCCGGCCGACGGCACGACACCGGCACCGCAATAAGCGCACGAGCGCGCAAGCGGGATTCGTTCGGCTGTCATACCACCCGTCCCGGTTTACGCCGGGGCGGGATTTTTTTGTCGCTGGCCGGGGCTGGGACGAGCATCCGTCCATGCAAAAGGCCGCTCCCTGTTGCCAGGAAGCGGCCCCGTGACTCTCGTATACCGGGGGTCCTTCGACCGTAACCCGGACCCGACTGTCTCAAGCGAAGCGAGAAGACTGCTCCATCGCTTGACCGAGACATTGAGACCCAACCGGCATCTGGAAATCACTCGACATTGGATCACCTCCTTTCGCTTCGTTAAACACACCGCGAGTATGCGGGCATAAAACAGGCAAGGCAAGATGGTGGCGTTTTTCGCGCCAGCCTGACGCAAGTCGCCACCGTCGCGGGCTCCATCTCAACCCTTGCGGTTCTCCCGATTTTCCACCAGATCGTCGACCACAGCGGGATCGGCAAGCGTCGACGTGTCGCCGAGCGCGCCGAAATCGTCCTCGGCGATCTTGCGCAGGATCCGCCGCATGATCTTGCCCGACCGGGTCTTCGGCAGGCCCGGCGCGAACTGGATCTTGTCCGGCGATGCGATCGGCCCGATCTCCTCGCGGACATGGGCGACCAGCTCTTTTTTCAGGGCGTCGGAAGGCTGTTGCCCCTCCATCAAGGTGACGTAGCAATAGATGCCCTGGCCCTTGATGTCGTGCGGGTAGCCGACCACCGCTGCCTCGGAGACCTTCGGATGCGAGACCAGCGCCGATTCGACCTCGGCCGTGCCCATGCGATGGCCCGAAACGTTGATGACGTCGTCGACGCGGCCGGTGATCCACCAATAGCCGTCTTCGTCGCACTTCGCCCCGTCGCCGGTGAAGTATTTGCCCTTGTAGGTCGAGAAATAGGTCTGCTCGAAGCGGTCGTGATCGCCGTAGATCGTGCGCATCTGGCCGGGCCAGGAATCGGTGATGCAAAGATTGCCTTCGGCCACGCCCTCCAGCGCCGTGCCGTCATTGTCGACGAGCTGCGGAATGACGCCGAAGAACGGCCGCGTCGCCGAGCCGGGCTTGAGATCCGTTGCGCCAGGCAGCGGCGTGATCATGATGCCGCCGGTCTCGGTCTGCCACCAGGTATCGACGATCGGCGAGCGCTCGTCGCCGACGACGCGGTAATACCAGTTCCACGCCTCCGGATTGATCGGCTCGCCGACGCTGCCGAGGACCTTGAGACTCTTGCGCGAGGTCTTCGTCACCTTGTCGTCGCCGGCGCCCATCAGCGCCCGGATCGCCGTCGGCGCGGTGTAGAAGATATTGACCTTGTGCTTGTCGATGACCTGCCAGAATCGCGAGGTATCCGGATAGTTCGGTACGCCCTCGAACATCAGCGTCGTCGCGCCATTGGCGAGCGGGCCGTAGACGATGTAGCTGTGGCCGGTCACCCAGCCGACATCGGCCGTACACCAGTAGATGTCGCCGTCATGGTAGTCGAAGACGTATTCATGCGTCATCGCGGCATAGACGAGATAACCGCCGGTCGTATGGAGGACGCCCTTCGGCTTGCCGGTCGAGCCGGAGGTATAAAGGATGAACAGCGGGTCCTCCGCGCCCATCTTCTCCGGCGGACAATCGGTGGACGCTGTCTCGCGCGCCTCGTGCCACCAGACGTCGCGGCCCTCGGTCCAGGGCACATCGGCGCCGGTGCGCCGCACGACCAGCACCGTCTTGACCGCATGGCCGGCCTTTGCGGCAATCTCGCAGGCCCGGTCGGCGTTCTTCTTGAGCGGCACCGTGCGCCCGCCGCGCAGGCCCTCGTCGGCGGTGATCAGGACGTCCGAGGTGGCGCCGTCCAGCCGGCCGGCCAGCGCGTCCGGCGAAAACCCGCCGAACACCACCGAATGGACCGCGCCGATCCGCGCCGAGGCGAGCATCGCATAGGCCGCCTCCGGGATCATCGGCATGTAGATCGTCACCCGGTCGCCCTTTTTCACGCCCCGCGCCTTGAGGGCGTTGGCCATGCGGCAAACCTCCTCATGCAGTTCGCGATAGGTGATCGCCTTCGATTCGGATGGATCGTCCCCCTCCCACAGGATGGCCGTCTGGTCGCCGCGCTTGTCCAGATGGCGGTCGATGCAGTTGGCCGCGACGTTGAGCGTCCCGTCCTCGAACCAGCGAATATCGATCTGGCCCGGCGCGAAGGAGGTGTTCTTCACCTTGGTGAAGGGCGTCATCCAGTCGAGACGCTTGCCATGCTCAGCCCAGAAGCCGTCGGGATCCTCGATGCTGCGACGATACCAGGCCTGATAATCCTCGTTGGTGAGCTTCGCGCGGACCTTCCATTCGTCCTTGACGTGGATGATGTTCATGCTTCGCCTCCCATATCGTCCCGGCGGTCTCCCGCCTCCGAGAGGCAACTTAGGGTGAAACCGCGCGGACGGTCCAGCCGCGCGCGGTTAGACTTTCGAGGTGCGCGGCGCCGGCTGCCGGTTCAGGAGGCCTCGGCCGCGTATCCGCCGAGCGTATCCTTCACATAGAGGTCTTCCACCATGGTCTTGACGATGGCGACGAAGGGTACTGCGAGCGCCACGCCCATGAGGCCGAACAGCAGACCGAAGACAAGCTGCGAGCCAAGCGTCAGGGCCGGGGGCAGGGCGGTCGCCCAGCGTTGCGCCATCGGCTGGGTGACGTTGCTTTCGACGCCTTGGATGACGACGTAGACGATGAGACCGTAGAGAGCCATCTGCGGGCTGTCGGCAAAGCCCGCCAGCACGATGACAACGCCGGCAACGAAGGGTCCGAGCGTCGGCACGAAAGCCAAAAGCCCGGCCTGCAGCGCCAGCAGGAAGGCGTTCGGCATGCCGATGGCCCACAGGCCGAGGAGCGAGACCACAAAGACCGTCGCCATGGAGATGGCTTGCCCGGCCAGCCACATGGTCAACTGATGCGCGCTGTTGCACAGCGTTTTGGTGATGCGCGCGCGCCGTGGCTTGGGAAACAGGCTGACGATGCCGCGCCGATAGAGCCCCGGCTGCCAGGACACGAAGATCGCGATGAACACCACGATGAAAGCGTTGCCGAGGCCGCCGAGGATGGCGTAGGCGGCGCGCGAGGCGGAGGAAAAGAGGCCGGAGGCGCTAGGCAGGAGGGTCCCCAGCCCCGGCTCGTCCGACGGCCTTCCGTCGGAGAAACCGTACGCCTGAAGAAGCTCCGCAAGACGATCGACCTGCCCCGCCACGAGTTGGAGGAGATCGTTGAACTGCTGGACGATCACCACGCCGCCCCAGACAAAGCCGGCCGTGATCAGCAGCAACAACATGAGATAGGCGACCAGCAGTCCGACCCTTCGCGGAACGCCAACATGTCGCAGGCCCGACGCGATGCCGGTGAACGTCGAAGCAAGCACCAGACCGGCCAAGATCAGGAAAAAGGCCAGCGAAGCGGTCCAGAATACGAACAGCGCGGTTCCGACTGCCGCGACAATTCCGGCGGCAATCACGGTCCGGCGAACAAAGGCCGCCTCGCTAGACGTCTCGGCCACGCTATTGCCTCCTCAAACGGTGCTACCGTTTCATGCAAAGACGGCAGCGGCGGAAGGGTTCCGCTCCAGGGCGGCGAATTGATTGACCGTCCAGCCAGCCAGACACCGGCGGCTTGCTATCCTTGCCGGCCCGCCGGGCGAAGACCCCTCAGCCGTAATCCCGCTCGCCGAAGATCGCCGAACCGACGCGCACCGAGGTCGCGCCGAAGGCGATCGCCGCCTCGAAATCGCCGGACATGCCCATCGACAGCTTGGCGACACCCGCCTCGGCGGCGATCTTGGCCAGCAGCGCGAAATGCGGGCCGGGATTTTCGTCGGCCGGCGGAATGCACATCAGCCCCTCGATCGTGAGACCGTGCTCATTGCGGCAACGCGCGGCGAAGACCGCCGCCTCGCCCGGCGCGATGCCGGCCTTTTGTGGCTCCTCGCCGGTGTTGACCTGGACATAGAGGCGCGGATGCCGGTCCTGCTTGACGGCCTCCTTGGCGATCGCCGCGGCGATCTTTTCCCGGTCGACGCTCTCGATGACGTCGAACAACGCCACCGCCTCGCCGGCCTTGTTCGACTGCAACGGGCCGATCAGCCGCAACTCGATGTTGGGGAAGCGTTCGCGCAAGGCCGGCCATTTGGCCTTGGCCTCCTGCACCTTGTTTTCGCCGAAATTCCGCTGGCCGGCGGCGATCACCGGCAGGATCGCGTCCGCGTCATAGGTCTTGGAAACCACCGCGAGATCGACCGCGTGCTCGGGCCGACCCGCGTCCTTCGTCGCCGTGGCGATCCGTTCGCACACCGCCCGGTAGCGTTCGCCTGTCGTGTCGACCATACCCAACCTTTTTGCTGCTTCGGTAGCATTCAGCGGCGATTTTGCCGCGATTCGGCGAAATCTCGCCGGTTCGTGTTGAACGGGACGCGAACAACGGAGTAAGTCAAGCCGCATTGCCCACGCCCGACGGCCCCAGATGGCCGCGCCAGGATACCGACCCGCCGCATGTCATCAGAACGCTATAACCCCCGCGCATCCGAATCCCGCTGGCAAAAGGCCTGGGAGGAGGCAAAACTCTTCGAGACCCGCACCGACGCCGGGGGCGAGACCTATTACGTCCTCGAAATGTTCCCCTATCCCTCCGGCCGCATCCATATGGGCCATGTGCGCAACTATGCCATGGGCGACGTGGTGGCGCGCTACAAGCGGGCCAAGGGCTTCAACGTCCTGCATCCGATGGGCTGGGACGCCTTCGGCATGCCGGCCGAGAACGCCGCGATGCAGAACAAGGTGCATCCGCGCGAATGGACCTATCAGAACATCGCGACGATGCGCGGCCAGCTCAAGTCGATGGGCCTGTCGCTGGACTGGTCGCGGGAATTCGCCACCTGCGACGTCGACTATTATCACCGCCAGCAGATGCTGTTCCTCGACTTTCTGGAGCACGGCCTTGCCTATCGCAAGAAGTCGAAGGTCAATTGGGACCCGGTCGACCAGACGGTGCTCGCCAACGAGCAAGTGATCGACGGCAAGGGCTGGCGCTCCGGCGCCGAGGTCGAGAGCCGCGAGCTCACCCAGTGGTTCTTCAAGATCACAGCCTATGCCGACGATCTCCTGGCCGCCCTCGACACCCTGCCCGGCTGGCCGGAAAAGGTCCGGCTGATGCAGAGGAACTGGATCGGGCGCTCCGAGGGCCTGCTGGTGCGCTGGGCGCTCGACCCGGCCACCGCGCCTGCGGCTCACAAGGACGTCACCGTCTTCACCACCCGTCCGGATACGCTGTTCGGCGCCTCCTTCATGGCGGTGGCCGCAGACCATCCGCTGGCGACCGCTGCGGCGAAGGACAATCCGGACGTCCAGGCCTTCATCGCCGCGTGCCGGCGACAGGGTACCACCGCCGAGGCTCTCGAAACCGCCGAGAAGAAGGGCATTCCGACCGGCTTCACCGTCACTCATCCCTTCGACGAGACGTGGCAGTTGCCGGTCTACGTGGCGAATTTCGTGCTGATGGACTACGGCACCGGCGCGATCTTCGGCTGCCCCGCGCATGATCAGCGCGATCTCGACTTCGCTCGCAAATATGATCTGCCGGTGCAGGCGGTGGTGCTGCCGCCGGATGCCGATCCCGCGCGCTTTGCGATCGGCGCCGAGGCCTATGTCGACGACGGCACGATCTTCCATTCGCGCTTCCTCGACGGCCTCTCGCCCGACGCCGCCTTCGAGGCAGTGGCGGCAAAGCTCGAGGCGACCGATCTGTTCGGGACGCCGCAGGCCGAGCGCCAAGTCAATTTCCGGTTGCGTGACTGGGGCATTTCGCGCCAGCGCTATTGGGGTTGCCCGATCCCGGTGCTGCATTGCGAGGCTTGCGGCGTCGTGCCGGAGGCCAAGGCAAACCTCCCCGTCAAGCTTCCCGACGACATCGATTTCGACAAGCCCGGCAATCCGCTCGACCGGCACCCGACCTGGCGTGACGCCACCTGTCCGCAATGCGGTGGTACGGCGCGGCGCGAGACCGACACGATGGACACCTTTGTCGATTCCTCGTGGTATTTCGCCCGCTTCACCGCGCCCCATGCCGACGCGCCGACCGACCCTCAGGCCGCCAATGCCTGGCTGCCGGTCGACCAGTATATCGGCGGCATCGAGCACGCGATCCTGCATCTTCTCTATTCGCGCTTCTTCGTCCGGGCGATGCGGGCCTGCGGCCATCTCGATCTCGACGAGCCATTCAAGGGCCTGTTCACGCAAGGCATGGTGGTCCACGAAACCTATCGCGAGGGCCGCGAATGGGTGCCCCCGGCCGACGTGGCGATTGCGGAGAACGAGACCGGCCGCGTCGCGACCCGGATCGCGACCGGCGCGCGGCTGGAAATCGGCGGCATCGAAAAGATGTCGAAATCGAAGAAGAACGTCGTCGATCCGGACGACATCATCGCCTCCTACGGCGCCGACACGGCGCGCTGGTTCATGCTGTCGGATTCGCCCCCCGACCGCGACGTCATCTGGACGGAGGCCGGCGTCGAGGGCGCCCATCGCTTCGTGCAGCGGCTGTGGCGTCTGGTCGCCGACACCGCGCCTCGGCTTGCCGGGGCGCCCGAGCAAGGCTCCGGCGACGACGAATCCGTCCTGGCGATCCGCCGCGCGGCGCACCGCACAGCGGCGGGCGTTGCCGACGACATCGAGCGTCTGGCCTTCAACAAGGCGGTGGCGCGGATCTACGAACTGGTCAACACGCTCGCCGCGTCCCTTCCAAAGATTTCCAAGGACAGCAATCCGGCCCTGAAGGGGGCAGGGCGCGAGGCACTGTCGATCCTCGTCCGCCTGATCGCGCCGATGATGCCGCATCTCGCCGAAGCGTGCTGGGCCGAATTGGGCGAAGCGGGACTTGTGGCCGCCGCATCCTGGCCGAGCGTCGAGCCGGCGCTGTTGCGCGACGATACGGTTACGCTGCCCGTCCAGATCAACGGCAAGAAGCGCGGCGACTTGACCATGCCGGCTGCGGCCGGCAAACCTGACGTGGAGCAAGCGGCGCTGGCACTCGACTTCGTCCAGTCGGCGCTGGCCGGCAATGCGCCGAAGCGTATCGTGGTCGTCCCCGGGAGAATCGTGAATGTCGTCCTCTGATCCGCTTCGACCCCGCGCCCTTGTCGCTGTCGGCCTTGCCCTCGCGGTTCTGGCTCTTCCGGCCTGCACGGCCCGCCCGCTTTATGCATCGGCCGACAATTCGGACATGCTTGCGCCCGGCGGCGCCTTGGCGGCGCTGCGCGGCCGTATCGCGGTGTCCGAAGCCAATTCACGCACCGACCAGATCGTCCGCAACGCCCTCCTGTCGCGCCTGAACCAGGGAACGCGGGTCGCCCAGCCGCTCTACGAGGTCCGCCTCACCGTCACCGGCAGCGAAACCGGCATCGCCATCGAATCGGGAGGCGCGCTCAGCTCCGCCCTTTACCGCATGACCGCGCGATATCAGCTTGTCCGGCTGTCGGACAATCAGGTTGTCGACAAGGCCAGCCGCACGACAACGGTCCCGTTCGATCGGACCGCGCAGCTTTATCAAACTCAGCGCGCACTCATCGACGCGCGCCAGCAGGCGGGCGAGGACGTCGCGGCCCAGCTCGAAATCGCGCTTGTGCGCGCGCTCGAAAAGGCCGGAGTCTGACGGCAACGTCCTGGCAAGGCGTCCGATAATGAAGGACATTGGCGCGACAGATCGCAAGGACGGACGCGAATAATGGCGCAAAAGAAGGCGGGCGAGGTCGAGGCGTTCCTCTCGCGTCCCGATTTTTCGTTTCCGGTCATCCTGCTTTACGGCCCCGACCCGGGTCTCGTCGCCGAACGCTCCGCCAGGATCGCCGAGATGTCCGGCGTCGACCGCGACGACCCCTTCGCGGCAGTGACGCTGGCGGCCGACGAGCTGGAGAAGGATATCGGCCGGCTCTTCGACGAGGCCCGGACCGTGTCGCTGTTCGGCGGCCGCCGTCTCATTCGGGTGCGTGGCGCCGGCGCCGGCAAGGGCCTGGCGGAAGCGGTCGGCGATCTCGCCGCTTCGCCGCTCGAAGGCGCCCTCGTCATTGTCGAAGCCGGCGACCTCAAGAAAAGCGCCGCGCTTCGCAACAACGTCGAGCGTGGGCGATTTGCCATGGCGCTGCCCTGTTACCAGGACGAGGGCAGGGCGATCGACAAGATGATCGACGAGGAACTTGGTCAAAGCGGGCTGTCGATCGACCGGGAGGCGCGCGACGAACTGCGCGCCCGCCTCGGAGCCAATCGTCTTGCCTCGCGCGGCGAGGTCCGCAAGCTCTGTCTCTACGCTTTGGGCGCGCCGTCGGTGACCGAGGCGGACGTCCGGGCCGTCGTCGGCGACGTTTCGGCGGATACGCTGGAAGAGACCATCGATGCCGCGGCGAGCGGCAACGTCAAGCGCCTGCCGCATCTCATCGACCGGCTGGTGTCGGCCGGCACCGCCACCTTCCAGTTGCACCAGAATCTGCTGCGCTATTTCCAGCAGTTGCAGACCATGCGCGAGATGGTCGAACGCGGCGGCGAGCCGATCGGGCGCGTGGTCGAGCGGCGACGGCCGCATTTCCGGCGCAAAGCGGCTCTCGAGGCCGCGTTGGCGGCCTGGCCGCTGGAAGAAATCACCACCATTCTCCAGCGGATCGAGCGGGACATCCTGTCGAGCCGCAAGGAAGGCGGGCTCGCCTTGACGATCACCCAGAAAACCTTGCTCGACATCGCCGTGGAAGCGGCCCATCTGCGCGCCCGGGGCAGCCGCGTCTGACATCAGGCCAGACGACATCGCCCCCGGGCTGCGTGGAACCCCATCCCCTGTTTCACGTAAGTCGTGCGGCCAACCCGAACGCGGTGGCTTAGAGCCCCCGCACCCGCGGCTGTTGTTCAACCCGGCGTTGTGCCCGCGTCTGCAACAGACCACAGATCTCGTCGAGTTGCTCCAGATCAGCGTAATCGATGCGGATCGATCCGCGCTCCCCATCGACGCGAATTTCCACCGGCATGCCGAGCGCTTGCGCCAGAAGATTCTCCAGCGCCACGACATCGGCATCGCGCTCGGCAGCCGCCTTGCGCTTGCCTTTGCGCGCGGGCTTGGCCGGCCGGTTGTCCAACGTCTCGGTGGGTTTGCGGGCGAGATCCTCCGCCTCGCGCACACTCAAGCCGCGCGACACGATTTCATTCGCCAGCGCGAGCGGATCCTCGGCGGTCACCACGGTCCGCGCCGCGCCGGGCGACAGCGTGCCGGCGACCACCATGCCGCGCACTTCCTCCGGCAATTTCAGCAACCGGAGCGTGTTGGCGACATGGCTGCGGCTCTTGCCGAGCACGTCGGCAAGATCGGACTGGGTGTAGCCGTGTTCATCGATCAGCGTCTCGTAGGCCTGAGCCTCTTCGACCGCGTTGAGATCGGCGCGCTGAACGTTTTCGATGATCGCGATTTCGAGCGACTGACGATCGCCGATGTCGCGCAGCACGACCGGGACCTCGCTGAGGCCGGCGGCCCGGGCGGCGCGCCAGCGCCGTTCGCCGGCGACGATCTCGAAATCCTCCGGCTGGCCCGGCTTCGGACGCAGCAGCAGCGGCTGGACGACGCCATGATTCTTGATCGAGGCGGCCAGATCGTTGAGATCGGCCTCGTCGAAGCGGCGGCGCGGATTGTTGGGATTGGGCGAGATTCTGTCCAGGGCGACGAAGCGCTCGGCCGGGATCGCGGCCTGCGCCGCCTCAGATCCGCCATGGCCGGGCATCGGCCTTGGCGGCACGACGCCGCCCGTCCCGATCAGCGATGCGAGGCCGCGTCCCAGCCGCTGCCGCGATTTGTCTTCGTTCATCCTCGTCTCCCCGCCTTTATCGGTCCGGTCTCCGCGAAAATCCGCCCTGGGAGGCGGCCCGCCATCGCGCGCGCCGTCACGCGGCCACCAATCGTCGCTCGCGCTGAAGGATTTCCGAGGCCAGGCGGATATAGGCCTGACTGCCCGGACATTTCATGTCGTAGAGAACCACGGGTTTACCGAAAGACGGCGCTTCCGATACCCGTACATTGCGCGGGATAATCGTCTCGTAGACATGTTCGCCCATATAGGAGCGCACGTCCCGAACCACCTGCGCCGCCAGATTGTTACGCCCGTCATACATCGTCAAGACGATCCCGTGCAGTGCCAATGTCGGGTTCAGCGTATCGCGAACCTGCTCGACGGTCTGCAGCAACTGGCTGAGGCCTTCCAGCGCGAAGAACTCGCATTGCAGCGGCACCAGGATCGAATCCGCCGCCGCCATGGCGTTGATCGTGAGGAGATTCAGGGATGGCGGGCAATCGATCAGGACGAAATCGAACAGCGGCGTGTCGACCTGATGGAAATGCAGGGCGTCGCGCAGCCGATAAGCCCGGCCGGTCGCCCCGGATATTTCCATCTCCAGGCCGAGAAGATCGAGGGTCGACGGGATGATGGACAGGCTCGGCACCGCCGTCGCCGTCGCCGCCTCTGTGATCGAGGCCGCCTCCATCAGCACGTCGTAAGACGAGACGTCACGGTCGTCCTTTTCGATCCCGAGCCCGGTCGAGGCATTGCCCTGGGGATCGAGATCGATGAGCAGCGTCCGCTTGCCGATCGCGGCAAGCGCGGTGGCAAGGTTGATGGCGGTCGTGGTCTTGCCGACACCGCCTTTTTGATTGGCTATGGTGATGATCCGCATCGGCTGCCCGCTTATCGCATCCATCGGTCGCCTCCCGCATCGTTACGATGGCCGCTCTCTCGCCAGCCCTCGCGGCTTGACCGAAGCCCCACCGGGTAAAAGGCCCGGCCCCGCGGGAGCATGGCGTAGCCTAACGCCGCGCGATGTTACCGATGTCGAGGATGACCGAACCATCCTCGAGGTTCGATTCATGCTTTACCACGGTGAATCGCCAATGGGCAGCCGCTTGGTTAATTTCCTGTTCATGACTGCGTCCCTTTTGAAAAAAGCACCGCGCCGACGTCCGGATAAGAGGCGCCACCATCGCCAACAGCTCGGGCAGCGGCGCCAGAGCGCGCGCGGTCACCAGATCCGCCGCTGCCAGCGCCGCGCCGCAATCCTCGATCCGCGCGGCGTGAACCGTTCCGTCGACACCGATTCCGCGTTGGACGGCGCGCAAGAAAGCCGCCTTCTTGGCGTTGCTCTCGATCAGGTCGACGACGCCGCCTTGGTCCGCCCGCGCCGCAGCCACGACGAGGCCTGGAAGGCCCGCGCCGGACCCCAAGTCGACGCAGCGCTGAAACGGCGGCAGCAGGTGGTCCAGCGCCAGCGAATCAGCGATGTGCCGCGACCAGGCATCACCGATCGTCGCCGGAGCGACGAGATTGATGCGGCGCTGCCATTCGGTTAGCAGGGCGACATATTGATCCAGACGCGTCAGCGTTTCACGTGAAACATCGTGAGTTTCGAGAAAATGCGCGCGACCCTCCGCCTGTTGCGCCGCCACCTCGGCGGGGCGCGGCGCGGCCTCGCGCTTTGGTTTGGCTGCAGGCTGGCGCTCCGGCGGAAATGGCTTTCGCTCACGCCGCACGAACGACCTCACTGCGCCGCATGGCGACGAGAATCAGAGCGAGAGCAGCCGGCGTCATCCCGTCGATCCGTTCGGCTTCTGCAATCGACGTCGGGCGACGGGCCATCAGCTTTTGCCGCAATTCGTTGGACAGCCCGGTGAGAGCGGAAAAGTCCAGATCGACCGGGATCGTCCGGTTCTCGTCCCGGCGCAGACGTTCCTGATCGCGCCGCTGGCGGTCCAGATAGACATCGTAGCCAGCTTCGATCTCGATCCGCTCCCGGATTGGCCCACCGATATCCTTGAACTCCGGCCAGATGGCGGTCAGCCGGTCCAGATCGATCTCGGTTTGTGAGAGCAGCTGCCAGGCCGTACGCCGGCGCCCGTCCTGATTGACTGATAGCCCATGTCGCTGGGCTTCGGACGGCGTCAGCTGGGCGGCTTCCAGCAGCGCGCGCGCCTTGGCGAGCGCCGCCTCGCTTTCCTCGAAGGCCTGGCGGCGGTCGGCGTCGACGATGCCAAGCGACAGGCCGAGCGGCGTCAAGCGGCGGTCGGCATTGTCGGCCCGAAGCGACAGGCGGAATTCGGCCCGCGAGGTGAACATGCGATAGGGCTCAGACACCCCGGTGCGAGTGAGATCGTCGATCATGACGCCGATATAGGCGTCGGCCCGGCCGATGCCGACAGGCTCCGCGCCACCGGCAAGCCGCGCCGCGTTGATCCCGGCGACAATTCCCTGCGCCGCGGCTTCCTCGTAACCCGTCGTGCCGTTGATCTGGCCAGCGAGGAACAGGCCGTCGGCACGCCGGACCGCAAGGTAGCGATCAAGCTCGCGCGGATCGACATGATCATATTCGATGGCGTAGCCAGGCTTGAGCACGTCCACCCGCTCCAGTCCCGGGATCGAGCGCAGGAACTGCAACTGCACGTCCTCGGGCAGGGAGGTCGACACGCCATTCGGGTAGATCGTGTCGTCGTCGAGCCCCTCCGGCTCAAGAAAGATCTGGTGGCCGTCGCGGTCGCCGAACTTGACGATCTTGTCCTCGATCGAGGGACAATAGCGCGGCCCGGCACCCTCGATACGGCCGGAATAGAGGGCCGAACGGCCAATATTCTCACGGATGATCCGGTGGGTTTCCGGCGTCGTCCGGGTGATCCCGCAATCGATCTGCGGGTTGGTGATCGCCTTCGTCAGATAAGAAAACGGAACCGGGTCCGCGTCCGGGGCCTGCCGGTCGAGCCCGCTCCAGTCGATCGTGCGGCCGTCGAGCCGCGCCGGCGTACCGGTCTTTAGCCGGCCCAGCGCGAGGCCAAGCCGCTTCAGCGTCCCCGAAAGGCCCGTCGAGGGATCCTCGCCCATGCGCCCGGCCGGGATCGTCCGATCGCCGATATGGATCAGACCCGACAGGAACGTCCCGGTCGTCAGCACCACGGCTCGGCACTGAATGGTGCGGCCGTCGCCGAAGACCACGCCCGTCACCCGGTTCCGCTTGTCCAGGACAAGATCGGCGACATCGCCTTCGACCACGTCGAGATCGGCATGGGACTTGATCGCCGCCTGCATCGCCTCGCGGTAGAGACGCCGGTCGGCCTGGGTCCGCGGTCCGCGCACCGCTGGCCCCTTGCGCCGGTTGAGTAGGCGAAACTGGATACCGGCCGCGTCGGCAACCCGGCCCATCAACCCGCCCAGCGCGTCGATCTCGCGCACGAGATGGCCTTTGCCGATGCCGCCGATCGCCGGATTGCAACTCATCGCGCCGATCGTATGGAAGCGGTGGGTGACCAGCGCGGTTCGAGCCCCGGCTCGCGCCGCGGCGCTGGCGGCCTCGCAGCCGGCATGGCCGCCGCCGATTATGACGACGTCGTAGTCGGATTTGGCGGGGAGGGACGGATCGCGCATGGGTCTCGGATACTGGTTGGGCGGTACGGGGCGGGACGGCCGCGACAGGGGCTTCGGCACCGACAGGCAAACATTTTTGCAGTGAAGCCAAGCCTATAAAGGCTCAATCGCTCGGAGACAACGCAAGCGGAAATGCGGCAACAGGCCCGCTTTCCCTCATTTGCCGATGCAGAACTCGGAAAAGATGACGTCCAGAAGGTCCTCGACGCCGACCTGGCCGGTCAGCGCGCCGAGACGGTTGCCGGCCCGCCGCAGGGATTCCGCCCCCACTTCCGGCGGCATGTCCGGCTTCGACACGAATTGTTCGAGAATCCGCAAGGCATCGGCGACCAGCTCCTTGTGACGGGTGCGCATCGGCACCGTTTCGTCGGGATCGCCGGCGGCGTCGACCGCCAGGGCCGAGACACGCGCGACAAGGGCAGACATCCCCTCGCCGGTCTTGGTGGAAATGGCGAAGTCGAAGGCGAAATCGTCCCACTCGCCGCCGAACCGGGCCGCCAGACCATGCGGGTCCGGACGGTCGGCCTTGGTGCGAACGGTGAGGATATGCCTATGCGGCCGGGACATCCGCGCCGCGACGTCGTCCAGAGGCGCATCCGATGCGGCGAGCACCATCGGGTGTTTCACGTGAGTCAAAAGGTCCAAGAACCGTGCGAAGGGCCCATGTCCGGATTGGGGATCGACCAGCGCCAGCACCAGATCGGCCGAATCCATGACGGCCCGCGCCCGCTCGACGCCGATCGCTTCCACCGCATCGGAGGTGTCCCGGATCCCGGCCGTGTCGGAGAAACGCACCGGGACGCCGCCGAGATCGAGAGTCGCCTCGATCACGTCACGCGTCGTACCCGGAATTTCGGTGACAATCGCCACATCCCGATCGGCCAGGGCATTGAGCAGGCTGGACTTTCCGGCGTTCGGCGCACCGACGATCGCCACACGGTAGCCTTCGCGCAGGATTTCGCCGCGATCCGCCTTGCCGAGATGGGTCCGCATCTCATCGACGAGCGCCGCGATCTTTGTCCCGATCCCACCAGCAACGTCATCGCCCACATCCCCCTCGTCGGCAAAGTCGAACGAAGCTTCGATCATTGCCCGCGCTTGCGTCAGCCGCCGCATCCAGTCCTGGTAGATCGTGCGCAACGCCCCACCCGCCTGCGCCACCGCCATGCGGCGCTGCGCCTCGGTCTCGGCCGCGATGAGATCGGCCAGCCCCTCGGCCTCGGTCAGGTCGATGCGGCCATTCTCGAAGGCGCGCCGGGTGAACTCGCCGGCCACGGCGAGGCGCACATCGGGAAGCCCCGTCGCCGCGTCGAGAAAGGCCGCGACGACGGCCCGCCCGCCATGCAGGTGAAACTCGGCGAGGTCCTCGCCGGTGACGCTGCCCGGCGACGGAAAGAACAAGGCGATGCCCCGGTCGATGGTCGCGCCGGACGCATCGCGGAACCGGCGAAGGCTGGCGCGGCGTTCCGGCGGGATTCCACCGGCAAGGCTCTCCATGGCGATCCGAGCGGACGGTCCGCTGACGCGCACGACGGCGACGCCGGAGGGCAGGGCGCCGGAGGACAGGGCGGCAATGGTATCGGATGGGATCAAATGAGCGGCTCGGTCTATCCCGTGATGGTCGAGGGCGACAAAACCAGCTTCCACGGGTGTTCGCAACCGGCAGGCGGCGACGCAATCCTGCGCGCGTTTTGGCCGCGACACGCCATTGAACGGGAAGTCGCCCTCGAAATCGTCGAGAGCTTGCCTTAGGTTTCCGGGTTTGAGGGGCGAAACGACGGGATTTCCATGAGCGACGCGCGCGACAACCGGCTGGGCGATGCCGTCAGCCCGTATCTCCTGCAGCATCGAGACAACCCGGTCGATTGGCGGGAATGGTCCGACGCCACGCTGGCCGAGGCACGCGCGCTCGACCGGCCGATCCTCCTGTCCGTCGGTTATGCGGCCTGTCACTGGTGCCATGTCATGGCGCATGAGAGCTTCGAGGACGAGGGCGTGGCGGCGGCGATGAACCGCGACTTCGTCAATGTGAAGGTGGATCGCGAAGAGCGGCCCGACATCGACCATCTCTACATGACCGCGCTGCAGGCGATGGGCGAGCAGGGCGGCTGGCCGATGACCATGTTCCTGACTCCGGACGGCCAGCCGTTCTTCGGCGGCACGTATTTTCCCAAGGACGCCCGCTATGGCCGCCCCGGTTTTACCCAGGTTCTCGAAGCCATCGCCAAGGCGTGGCGGGAGAAGCGCGCCGATCTAACGACCAGCGCCGGTGCGATCTCTGGGCGGCTGAGCGAATTCCTGTCGCGTTCGGCGGCACCGGGACCGCTTGCCGACCTAGATCTGGCGGGCCCGGCGGAGCGCATCGGCCAGATGATCGATCCGGCCCAAGGCGGGCTTCGCGGCGCGCCGAAGTTTCCCAACGCGCCGTTCATGGAAATCCTGGCGCGGTCGGCTTTCGAGACCGGCTCCCCGAAGCATCGCCAGGCCTTTCTCAAAACCATCCGTGCGCTCTCGCTCGGTGGCATCTACGACCATCTCGGCGGCGGCCTGCATCGCTATTCGACTGACGACCGCTGGCTGGTGCCGCATTTCGAGAAGATGCTTTACGACAATGCCCAATTCCTGCGCCATCTCGGCTGGGCCTACCGGATGACCGGCGACGATCTGTTTCGATCCCGGATCGACGAGACCATCGGCTGGCTGCAGCGGGAAATGCGCGTCGACGGCGGCGGCCTCGCCGCGTCGCTCGACGCCGACAGTCCAAACGCCGACGGCCATTCGGAGGAGGGTGCCTTCTATGTCTGGTCGGCGGGCCAGATAGAGGGTCTGCTCGGTGATCGCGCCGCGCCGTTCAAAGCCGCCTTCGACGTCGGCGAGACCGGTAATTGGGAGGGGCATTCGATCCTGCATCGCCTGCATCCGGGCGCCACGTCGAGCGACCCTGACTTTGCCGCGGAACGCCGGATGCTCCTCGAGAAAAGAGCCGACCGGCCGCGACCCGGCCGCGACGACAAGGTTCTCGCCGACTGGAACGGCCTGATGATCCGGGCGCTGGCGGAAATCGGTAGCGCTCTCGGGAACGACGATGCGCTGGCCCTCGCGCGCGATGCATTCGATTTTGTCGTCCAGGATATGATTGTCGACGGTCGCCTGCGCCATGCCGCGCGAGCCGGACGAACGACCGGTCTGGCGCTGTCCTCCGACTATGGCGCCTTGATCCAGGCCGCGGTCGCGTTGTTCGCGGCAACCCTCGATGCGCGCTATCTCGACCGTGCCCGCTGGTTCGCCGACGAACTCGAACGCTGGCACACCGATGGCGACGGCGGACACTATCTGAACGCTTCCGACGCCTCCGACGTGATGATTCGCCTGCGCGGCGACCAGGACGACGCGATTCCCGGCGGCACCGCGCTTGTCATCGAAGGACTTGCGATGCTCGCCCAGGCCAGCGGCGCGATCGAGATCGGCGAACGGGCCGAGCGGGCGGCCCTTCTTGCCGCCGGCCGCATCGGGCAGGGAGCGGCAGGCTTTCCCGGCATCGTCGCGGCCACGGGCCGGCTACGTCGCGGCAGCGAACTCTGCGTGATCGGCACGCCGGACGATCCGGGATTCCCCGAGATGCTCGCCAAGGCGCATCAAAGCGTCGATCTCGATCGCCTCGATCTGGTCCTGGCCGATCCCGATCGGCTGCCGGAGCAACTACCGACCGCCGCGATGCGGCCCTTGCGCCGGCCGGCCGCCTATTTGTGCGAGGGTCGCGTCTGTCGGCCCCCGGTCTACGATGACGCGGCGCTGGCGAAGGCGTTGAGCGGCGACAGCGATTAATACGAGGGTTCCGCCGGCGCGGTCTATGCCACTCGGCCGACGGTCGCACCGGTAGCACTGCGCAATTGCAGCGGCACCACCTCGAAGACGTGCCGCGGCGTCCCCGCGGCGGCCCAGACGGTAGCGTGCTGGAACAGATCCTCGTCCATCAGGGTGGAAAGCTTGCTGGAGGCCCCCAGCGGCGAGACGCCGCCGATGGCGAACCCCGTCGCTTGACGGACGAAATCGGCGTCGGGCCGCTCCAGCGCCTCGCCGAAATGACCCGCCATCAAAGCCTCGTCGACCCGGTTGGCCCCCGACACCAGCAGCAGATAGGCTTGGCCGCTCGTCGCGCCCTTAAACACCAGGGATTTGACAATCTGGCCGACGTCGGCGCCGACAGCCTTCGCCGCTTCCTCCGCAGAGCGGGCCGATTGCGCGGTCTCCACGATGGCGATCTTGAGGCCCTTGGCGTCCGCGTCGGCCTCGACCCGTGCCACCGCATCTGGTTTCTCTCGCATCCTCGATCCCTCCCCGTTGCTCGCGACAGACTTCCGGTCTCGTGTCGTCGCAGTCAAGCCGAGTCGGCGGCGCAACGAAAAACGGCGGCCCACAAGGACCGCCGTTTCACGTGAGTCACGCCATTCGCGTCAGGCGACCCGGATGCGATCAGGTATTCATCGAATCGAAGAAATCGGCGTTGCTCTTGGTCTGCTTGAGCTTGTCGTTCAGGAATTCGATCGCGTCGGTCGTGCCCATCGGCGACAGGATCCGGCGCAGCACGAAAATCTTCTGCAGATCGCCCTTCGGGACCAGCAGGTCCTCCTTACGGGTGCCGGACTTCAGGATGTCCATCGCCGGGTAGATACGCTTGTCGGCGACCTTGCGATCAAGCACGATCTCGGAGTTGCCGGTGCCCTTGAATTCTTCGAAGATCACCTCGTCCATGCGGCTGCCGGTATCGATCAGCGCCGTCGCGATGATGGTCAGCGAGCCACCTTCCTCGATATTGCGCGCCGCGCCGAAGAAGCGTTTCGGCCGCTGCAGGGCGTTGGCGTCGACACCGCCGGTCAGCACCTTGCCCGACGAGGGAACGGTGGTGTTGTAGGCGCGGCCGAGGCGGGTGATCGAATCCAGGAGGATGACGACGTCGCGGCCGTGTTCGACCAGGCGCTTGGCCTTTTCGATCACCATTTCGGCCACCTGGACGTGGCGCTGCGCCGGCTCGTCGAAGGTCGACGACACCACCTCGCCCTTCACCGACCGCTGCATGTCGGTCACTTCCTCGGGCCGCTCATCGATCAACAGAACGATCAGATAGCATTCCGGATGGTTCGCGGAAACGGCGTGAGCTATGTTCTGCAGCATCATGGTCTTGCCGGTGCGCGGTTGAGCCACGATCAGACCGCGCTGCCCACGCCCGATGTGGGCGGCGTCCAGCCTTGGGGTTGCCATCCTTCGGGCGGATTCACCGTCACGATCGAGCCCAGCGAGACCAGCACGGCGAACAACACGCCGTACAGCAAGAACACCTGATTGACCGTCCAGCCCATGCCATACAGCCCGTCCCAACGCGGCGTCAAGTTCACCCAACTGCCGAACTTGAACCCGCCGGTGAGCATGATCCAAAGCAGCGCGCCAAA
>LAZR01000280.1_pt1 | contig 47890 bp, 51 predicted proteins | sample 329461 | NCBI WGS metagenome assembly LAZR01 (sample SAMN03002196, study PRJNA259156) | marine sediment metagenome | biome: sea floor; feature: Hydrothermal impacted sediments; material: marine sediment; isolation source: Loki non-amplified sample from Loki's castle hydrothermal vent sediment ...
CTTCATCGTAAATCTCCTCAGATACCTTGCCGAGAAAATTCCACTTTTGAACACCGCTAATTTTAGGGGGGATTACCGGTGTTCCGGGGCGTGGCGTCTATGACAACATGAAGACAGCCGTCGACCGGATTGGCGTCGGCAAGAAGCGCGATGTAAACGCACGGTTCCTTGCGATGACCAGCCATTATGTTTTTGACCCTGAGTTCTGCAATCCCGCGGCAGGGTGGGAGAAAGGTCAGGTTGAGAAGAATGTGCGCGACGCCCGCCATCACGCCAAAGGCGTGCCTGCAGCACGACGGCTTTGGCAACTCATGCCCGCCTTTCCGAACCTCAATGCGCTGAATGAATGGCTGGAGGAGCGCTGCAAGCTTCTGTGGGCCGAAACACCGCATGGCAGATTGCCTGGCAATATTGCGGATGTCTGGGACGCCGAGAAGGCCGCGCTGATGCCACTGCCCACAATGTTTGACGGCTTTGTCGAGCAGAGCAAGCGGGTATCCCCCACTTGTCTGATAGCATTCGACCGTAATCGCTACTCAGTGCCTGCCAGCTTTGCGAACCGCCCTGTCAGTCTCCGCATCTATCCTGAACGGCTGGTCATCGTCGCCGAAGGCCATGTGGTCTGCACGCATGAGCGCATTATTGAACGCTCACACCGTCAGCCAGGGCGCGTTATTTATGACTGGCACCATTATCTGGCGGTGGTTCAACGCAAACCCGGCGCGCTGCGCAACGGGGCACCCTTCGTTGAGATGCCAGAAGGGTTCCGGAAGCTGCAGGATCATATGTTGCGTAGGCCAGGTGGTGACCGCGTCCCTCTCATCGATACTGGGTATCGACTGCCGGTCAGTGGATGGTCGACGTCCTGTCCTTGGTGCTCCACCATGACGAACAGGCCGTGCTTTGCGCGGTGGAAATGGCGCTGGAGGCGGGCGTGCCAACAAAAACCCATGTCTTGAACCTACTTCACAGGCTGGTGGATGGCGCACCGATAGACCAGCCCGATGTGACCCCGCCTGCGGCCCTTTCTTTGAATAAGGAGCCCGAGGCCAATGTCGCACGATATGACGGGCTACGCACTACAGGAGGAACACGTCATGCGTCATGATCCCGCCGGCGCTGCCATCGTCATTATGATGCGCAGCCTGAAGATGCCGGGCATGGCACAGGCCGTGCAGGACCTGCATGAGCAGGGATCGCCCGCTTTCGATGCAGCGATCCCCATGTTGTCGCAGCTGCTTAAGGCCGAGATTGCTGAACGTGAGGTGCGTTCCATCGCCTACCACATGAAGGCAGCACGCTTTCCGGCATACAAAGACATCTCTGGCTTCGACTTTGGCACCAGCGAAGTCCGTGAAGCTTTGGTCCGCCAACTTCACCGATGCGAGTTCATGGAGGCGGCTGAGAATGTAGTGCTGATCGGGGGCCCTGGAACGGGAAAATCGCATGTCGCTACCGCCCTCGGCATTCAAGCAATCGAGCATCATCGCAAGCGTGTGCGCTTCTTCTCCACGGTCGAGTTGGTCAATGCGTTGGAGCAGGAAAAGGCCCAAGGCAAGGCAGGAAAGATCGCCGAGGCGCTGGTGAAAGCCGATTCGTTGATCTTGGATGAGCTGGGATATCTGCCGTTCAGCGCTTCGGGTGGCGCGTTGCTGTTCCACCTTCTGAGTAAACTCTACGAGCGCACCAGCGTCGTTATCACAACCAACCTGAGCTTTAGCGAATGGGCCAGCGTGTTCGGTGATGCCAAGATGACCACCGCGCTCCTCGACCGCCTCACACATCGTTGCCACATTCTCGAGACCGGCAATGACAGCTATCGGTTCAAGGCCAGCTCGGCGACAGCCAAACAAAAACGAAAGGAGAAAGCGGCATTGACGCCATCATAAAGCAAAGAACATAACAACTGGGTGGGTCAAGTCTCGGTGAAAATGCCGGGTCAGTTCTCAGTGACAATCAACAAGACTGGAGAGCAAATCGCGAGGATTTGGCTGAAATGATCGAATTGATAGAGGACTTAATCTTCGATCACCTCTTCTGCCTGGCGGCGGCGAACATGCTCAAGGCAAATCTGATAAGTCGCAAATTGGGACTGGCCCGCAGATAACAGTCTCTTACATTGGCACTTACACCACGGCACCACCTGCAACGCCCCAATTGCGCCTACAGCGCCATTACGCTTGCCCGTGTAGCACTGGGTAGGCAAGGCCAACGCTTGGCCACCCTTGCGGCAGCGCGGCACTGGCAGCCCCATTGCAGCCTTTGCCGTGGGTACTAGTGTACCTAGGCTGATAATATGGCCGGTAGTCCTGCTGACCTCACAAATAACTAATGACTTGAACCCTGGGGTCTTTGGTGTTTGCAGCCATCTGGTGACGTTGCTGCCGAATTGCATGGTTGGAAGTGTGATAGCTCTGGCGCGGTTGCCACATCTTGGCTTTCACTAACGAATTCAGTTCGACTCAGAGGTTACCTTGAGGCAGCGTGGCGACTTGCTGGCCTATTTGCAGCACAAATGGCAAATGCAGCGGCAAAGTGGACGGGTATTCAGAGCGGAGTCCCGCGTCAGAGAGGAGTCGCGCGATACAGCTTGCAGCAAAAAACTATTTGTAGGATGTTTGTAGCGACTTCCAGCAGCTACCAGCTACTAGGATCGGTGTTTTTAATTATTTTTTAAATACAATATGTTATATGGAGGCGAGTAGGAGAATCGAACTCCTGTACACGGATTTGCAATCCGCTGCGTAACCACTCCGCCAACTCGCCTCGGCCGCCTTGGCGGCGGCAATCATTCGGGCCGTGAGCCCCAATGCGTTTGGCGCTTATCCCGATTTTTGTGGGAAATGTCTAGCCCAGTTTAGAGCAAAACGGCGGGAAAAATATCTCCCGCCGTCCAAGGGTCAGTTAAACCGAGATGACCGGCTTATCGCCTTCTTCCGGCGCGTCGAGTTGCAGGTGGTGATCCTCAAGGATCAGGATGTTTTCCACCCCGACAACCGCGCTTTTGGTCTTGTAGCCGATGACGTCCTCGATCTCCATTTCGGGGTTCCGCGCCATCAGGATGGTCTCTTCGGAAGAGAAGTTGGTCAGACCGCGTGCAAACTCGTTGCCCTGCTCGTCATAGACGTGCAGCACGTCACCTTTCGAAAACTCGCCTTGGATCGACACGAGGTCATCACGTTGCAAGCCGCGCTCCTTGGCCGTGATCGCACGGACAGCTTCGTCAGAAACAACAAGTGTACCGGCGACCTGCAAACGGTTGCTGAGCCAGATCATCAAAGGCGAAGCCCCCCTCCCCGAGGCCAGACAACGGGTGTGGCGGCGTTCGTTGTTCAGTACCGAGGAAATCGGGCGTTCGATGATGCCGTCGGCGATGATCGTCTCGACCCCGGCGTTTTGGGCCATATTGGCTGCCAGCATCTTGGTTAGCATGCCGCCGCTGCCCAATTCGCTAATGCTCTTGGTGGATTCGAGGTGCTCGGACACGTCCTCGATTTCTTCGATGAACTGCGCGCCGGGTTCCGACGGATCGCGGTCATACAGGCCTTCGACGCTGGTCAGAATGATCAGGTGATCCGCTTCGACCATCTGGGCGACCTTGGCCGAGAGACGGTCATTGTCCCCGACTTTCAGATCGCGCGTGGCGATAGAGTCGTTTTCGTTGATGATGGGAAGGATCTGGTTTTCAAACAGCCGCAGCATGGTGTTCTTGATGTTCAAAAAGCGACGGCGTTCCTCCATATCTTCGACGGTCACCAGCATCTGTGCCACGTCAAAGTTATATTCGTTCGCAACCTGACGATAGGCATTCATCAGCAGCGGCTGGCCACAGGCGGCAGCGGCTTGCTTGTCCAGAATACCGGCTTCCTCAGGGCGTTTGCCGATCATGTTCAGGCCAAGCGCGACCGACCCCGAAGAGGTCAGGATGATCTCGTAGCCCTGGTCCTGAAGGTCCCCCAAATCCGCCATAAGTCCGTTCATGAAAGCATAGCGCAATGTCAGCTTTTCTTCATTGGCCAGTAGGCTGGATCCGATTTTAACGACGATACGTTTCTTCTTGGACACGAGGAGATTTCTCCAGTTTAGTGTTAAGTTTCAATGCGTCATCGCACGCGGCACGAAATGCCGCGATGCAGAAAGACGCTGTGATTCGGTGATGTATAACATGTGGACACCAAGCATTTGCAACCGCCAAGCCTGAACGCGCGGGATTACGCCACGCTCAAGAGGTGGTTTGCAGCCCCTCTAGGGCGCGACGGGTCAGCGCGGGAATTTCACTCGGACGATGGTCTTCGCGCCCCACGTAGACATGCACAAAGAACCCTTCGGCAGAGGCCGTGTCGTCGTCATTCTTGAACAGGCCTAGTTCCATCCGCACAGAGCTTTTGCCAAGTTGCGCCACCCGTAAACCTGCGGTCACACGGTCAGGAAATTTCATTTCCCCAAAATACCGACAGCCGGTTTCAACCACGAGCCCGAACACCGGGCTGGTCTGCGGATCCAACAATCCGCGTTCGATCAACCACCCATTCACGGCCGTATCAAACAGCGCGTAATGGACGACATTATTCATATGTCCATAGGCGTCATTGTCGTTCCAGCGGGTCTGCAACGGATAGAAATCGGCATAATCAGCCCGCGTGGCAGCAGGTACGCGAGCGGCCATTACCAAGCCGCCTCATAGATCGCTTGGGCGTCGGCCTGCGTGACATCGCGCGGATTGTTGACCAGCAAACGCGCCTGCACCATCGCATCTTCGGCCATCTTGGGGATTGCACTTTGTGGAATATTCACGTCGCGCAGACGCTGGGGAAGCCCGAGCCTGGCGGACAGGTCCGAGACCGCATCGATAAAGGCTGCCGTACGGGCCTGACTGCCCTCGACATCTGCCAGTGCAGGGAAGGCATCTGCAGCGATCTCGGCGTAGACACTGCCGGCATTTGGCGCGTTGAACCGAAGTACATGAGGCAGCACCAGCGCGTTGGAAAGCCCGTGCGGGATGTGAAAGGTGCCGCCGATGGGATAGGCCAGCGCATGCACCGCCGCGACAGGAGAATTAGCGAAAGCCTGACCCGCCAACATGGATCCCAACAACATTGCACCGCGGGCGTCGACATTGCTGCCGTCAGCCACCACGGCTTCGATATTGGCCCCAAGCAAGCGCAAAGCTTCGCGGGCGAGCAGCTTGGACACGGGGTTGTTGTTCGCATTGACCGACGCGTAGGATTCGATCGCGTGGACCATCGCATCGACCCCCGTTGCCGCCGTAATCGGCGCAGGCAGTCCAACCGTCAGGGACGCGTCCAGAATGGCCATGTCAGGCAGGATCACAGGAGACGACACGCCGCGCTTTTCCTCTGCGCCGACGGTGATGATCGACACGGGCGTGACCTCGGATCCGGTACCAGCGGTCGTGGGGATCAGCACCAGCGGCAAGCGCGGCCCTTTCGCCTGCCCTACCCCCCACGCCGCATCCAGGTCCTCGTCAGAGCCAAGCAGAAGCGCCACCAGCTTGGCCACGTCTTGCGATGATCCGCCGCCAAAGCCAATGACACCCGTGGCCCCTGCGGACCGCCCTGCCTCGACTGCGCGCATCAGTGTCTCGCGCGAGGGGTCCGCCTCTACCTCATCAAAGATGGTAACCTGATGACCCGCCTTTTCCAGCGCGTCGATACAAGGATCACATAGACCAAGCTGGCGCAAACCGGGGTCCGTGATGAGCAGGCAGGCCTCGCCCAACAGACTGCCTGCCAGCTCTGCGATACGCACAGCGGCGCCGTTTTCGAATACGACGGATTTGGTGGTGTTGAATACAAAAGGGTTCATATGCCCGCGCTTCTCCCATAGCTGCCCGCAGCATTCCTCCGCGCTGCGATTTGAGGGCATTAAAGGGAATAAAGCCGCACGCGCATAGCCACTATTTCGGTTTCTTTTTTCGCTCTGCGAAACTGGGCGGTGATGCAGCGCCGGTCGCTTCGCTCGCAAAAAAATGCCCCCCCAAGTCTGGATTTTGTGAACGCCCTCCCCTTGCAGTCGAGTGGCTAAATCCGGTCTTGATGCTGTTTCGAACGGTACCGGCACACATCGTTACGGCAGGCGGCGCACTTCGTGGGTTTGGCTACGCAGATATTCCATCACCGCGGGGCGAACCGACTGGTCCCCACGATCCCGCGCGGCATAGATGACCTCGCGGATTTCGTTCAGATCAGACCGCAACAGCATGCTTTTGACCGGCCCAATAGAAGCAGGGCGCATGGAAAGCGTGGTGATCCCGATCGCAGCAAAACACAGTGCCTCAACGGGGCGGCCTGCATCCTCGCCACAAAACGACAACGGTGTTCCGGTTTCACGGCAGCGGCCAACGATGTTTTCAAGAAAGGTCAGGAAACTGACGTTCAATGTGTCATAACGGCGGCGCACGAGTTCATTCTCGCGATCGGCGGCGAAAAAGAACTGCTTGAGATCGTTGCCACCGATCGACAGAAATTCAACTTCTTCGAAAAACTTCTTTGGGGCAAAGGCAAGCGACGGGGTCTCCAGCATCGCGCCCACTTCGATCTGCGACGGCAGCACGTGACCCAATCGGGCCTCGCGGGCAAGCGTCTTGTCCATCTCGGCACGGGCAGCGCGGTATTCTTCGAACTGTGCGACAAAGGGGAACATCACCGACAGCGGGCGTCCGTTTGCGGCCCGGATCAACGCTTGCAACTGCATCCGCATCATACCCGGTTTGTCTAGTCCCACCCGGATCGCACGCCACCCCAACGCGGGGTTCGGTTCGTCATTGGGCTTCATATAGGGCAGCACTTTGTCTGACCCGATGTCCAGCGTCCGGAAAACCACCCGCTTGCCGGTCGCGGCATCCAGCACACGGCTGTACAACGCTGACAGCTCGGACCGTTTGGGCATCTGGCTGCGTACAAGAAACTGCAGCTCGGTGCGGAACAACCCCACACCTTCGGCCCCCGACCCCTCTAGCGAGGGCAGGTCAGCCATCAGCCCCGCATTCATATGCAGACCGACCGTGGTGCCGCATTTGGTGATCGCTGCTTTGTCGCGGATCGAGGCATATCGTTCCTGCGCCTCGGCCTGCATCGCGATCTTGTCACGAAATGCAGAGGCGACGGTTTCATCGGGGCGCAGGTGCACCACACCTTGTTCACCGTCGACCATGATCCGATCACCGTTTAGCGCGTCATTGGTCACGCGCGCGGCGTGAACAATCAGCGGAATCGCCAGCGCCCGCGCGACAATCGCGGCATGGCTACCGACCGATCCATCTTCCAACACGATACCGCGCAGAGAGCGGCCATATTCCAGCAGTTCCGCCGGCCCGATATTACGCGCAACCAAAATTGGGTCGGCGGGCATCTCTGCCCCGGTGTTTGAGCCCTGCCCGGTCAGAATACGCAGCAAACGGTTGCTCAGGTCATCCAGATCGGACAGCCGTTCGCGCAGGTAGGCGTCAGCGGCCTGCCCCATACGGGCACGCGCCAAGGATTGTTCTTTTTCGACAGCCGCCTCGGCGGACAGACCGCGGCCGATGTCTTCCTCCATCCGACGCAACCAGCCTTTGGAGTTGGCGAACATCCGGTAGGCTTCAAGCACTTGCTGCTGGTCCTTGTCGCCCCCCGCCATCGCCATCATCTGGTCTACGCTGACGCGCAGATCGTCAACGGCTTCGTTCAGGCGGGCGGTTTCGACCACGGGATCGTCCGCTACCAGCTTTGACACAACGACGCGCGGTTCGTGCAACCAGACGTGGCCTTCGGCGACGCCTTCTTGGGCAACGGTGCCGCGCAGCAGGACCGGCTGACTGTGGCGCGCCGACATCGCGGCCCCTTCACCGACAAAGGCCCCCAGTTCGGTCATCTCGGCCAGCACCATGGCGACCACTTCCAGCGCGTAAACTTCGTCGGCTGAAAATTCCCGGGCAGCTTTGGATTGGACAACCAGAACGCCCAGCATTTCACCCAAGCGCTGCACCGGTATACCCAGAAAGCTTGAATACAGCTCTTCGCCCGTTTCCGGCATAAAGCGGAAACCGGGGGCCTGCGGGGCATTTGGCGTGTTTATAATACGTTTGCGCTTAGCAACGCGACCGACCAGCCCTTCGCCCATCTTCATGCGCGTTTCGTGAACCGCGTCGGCTTTCAGCCCTTCGGTCGCACAAAGCTCCAGCGTGTCTTCGTCGCGAAAAAGGTAGATAGAGCAGACTTCGCAGCCCATCGAAGACGCAATCAGATGCGTGATCTTATCCAGCCGCGCCTGCCCTGCGTCATCACTGGCCATGGCATCGCGCAGACGCCCCAGCAGCTTGCGGCTTTCTGTCTCTATCCCATCAGCCATGCGATCAATTCCCCCCGGCGATGCCAGCTTAGATCACAGGCGCGTCGAAAATGAAACGCCTGTTATCATTGACATCTATCATCTGCTTTTTGGGGCAGGAAGATGCGTTTTCCCCCGAGGCGGGAAAACGCAGCGATCCACACGGGCGATACGCCTGCGATTTAAGCAGCTTTGTCGAGCTCGAACGCGTCATGCAGCGCCTGAACGGCCAGCTCCATGTATTTGCGGTCGATCAGCACAGAGATTTTGATCTCGGAAGTTGTGATGACCTTGATGTTCACGCCCTCGTTCGACAGCACTTGGAACATCTTAGCCGCGACGCCGGTGTGGCTGCGCATGCCGATGCCCACGACCGACACTTTGGCCACATCCGTGTCTGCGATCAGATCGTCAAAATTCAGCTCGCCCGATTTTTTCGCGGCATCAATCGCTGCCTCGGCGCGTTTAATCTGATCGACAGGGCAAGACCACGTCATATCGGTGCGCCCCTCTTCCGAGATGTTCTGAACGATCATATCGACGTTCACGCCACCATCGCTGAGCGCGGTAAAGATCGCGGCGGCAATGCCGGGGCGATCCGCCACCGAAACCAGCGTCATCTTTGCTTCGTCACGCGAAAACGCGATACCGGATACTACATTGCTTTCCATAATTTCCTCCTCGGCGCAGACCAGCGTTCCAGCCTCGTCTGATTGTTCTTCAAAACTGCTTAATACACGCAGCTTGACCTTGTAACGCATAGCCAGCTCAACCGACCGGGTTTGCAGGACCTTAGCCCCCAGCGACGCCAGTTCCAGCATCTCTTCAAAGGCGATCTTGTCCAGTTTACGCGCCTTGGCACTGACCCGCGGGTCGGTGGTATAAACCCCGTCCACATCCGTATAGATGTCGCAACGCTCTGCATCAAAGGCAGCGGCAAAAGCGACCGCGGTGGTGTCTGATCCGCCACGCCCCAGCGTGGTGATCCGGCCCTCGGGGGAAACGCCCTGAAAGCCCGCGACAACCGCAACGCGCATGCCCTCGCCGAATTTGGTCATGATATTTGCGGGCGGAATGTCTTCGATCCGCGCAGACGAATGCGCCGAGGTCGTCTTGACCGGCACTTGCCACCCCTGCCAGCTGCGCGCCGGTACGTCCATTTCCTGCAATGTCAACGCCATCAGGCCTGCGGTCACGTTCTCGCCTGACGATACGACAGCGTCATATTCACGCGCATCATACATCGGAGAGGTCTCGTTTACCCAGCCGACCAGCTCGTTCGTCTTTCCGGACATGGCAGAAACGATGACAATCACGTCATAGCCCTTGGCCACTTCGACGCCCACGCGTTTGGCCGCGCGGCGGATACGGTCCAAAGTGGCCACCGACGTGCCACCAAACTTCATCACCAGAACAGGCATATGTCCCCCGTTGCAAAACTCCGGCGCGGTGTACGCGCAAGCGCCGCCCTTAGCAAGCCCGCAGGCCGCTGGGATTGCACAGGTATACAACACGGGGCCCGCCCCTGTTCAGCCGGTCCTAAGAGGTGGAGCGTTTGGCCCGGAACGGCAGTGGCGTCAGCGGGATACCTTCTTCGATCAGGGCGACAGCTTCGTCCAGACGGGCTTCGCCATAGATCGACCGGTCAGGCGCATCGCCAAGATGCATGGCGCGGGCTTCTTTAACGAAATTGTTGCCGACATATTCCGACGAAGATTCGACTTTTTTGCGCAAGGCTTTCAACGCCTTTTCCAGCTCACTTTGCGGTTTCGAGAGGACGGGCACCGCCGTGTCCGGCTTCGTGTCATCCTTAGGGCTGTTTGTGCGGGCGTCGCCGGTCGAGACACGCGGGGCCATCATGCCTTTGGTAACCTCGGGCGACCCGCATATCGCACATGTCAAATGCCCCGCCTGCGCCAGCGCATCAAAGGCGGCGGCAGATTTGAACCAGCTTTCGAACTGGTGGTCGCGTTCACACTTCAGCGAAAACTTGATCATCGCGCCCGCAGGCATCCTCTCGTCGTTAAGGTATCTAAAATGGGGGTGCGATCCGGCCCCGTCAAGCGGCTTAGCTTCGCCCGCGCGGATCAAAATCGCGGATCATCCGCGCCAGCTCGGGCTCGGACACCAGTTTGGCAGCCTTCTTGCGCGACATCCATTTGCGTCGCCGCTGACCCGCTTCGGGATATTTATCGGCCAATATCTGGACCTCGATCGGGTAGAGCATGGCGAGGACAGGCAACTGCGCAGTGTCGTCCATCGCCTTGAGGTATGCATAGACGCCCAGACAGCCCCCCGTGACGCGCCCCCTGACGCCTGCCTCTTCCCACGCCTCGCGTGCGGCGGCTGCACCGGGGGTCTTGGCATCCATCGGCCAGCCCTTCGGCACGATCCAGCGTTTCGCCCCCCGAGAGGTAATCAGCAACACCTGCACCTTGCCTTGACGCACGCGATAGCACAGCGCCGCGAACTGGGTTCTTACCTCTCCCTTGCGGGCACCTTGCAGGGATATGGGTAACTGTTTCATGCGAGGAACTCTGTCTCCGAAGATGGTGCATCAAGAAAAGCCTACCCGTGCCAAGTTGACAAGACCCGTCGCCCTTGCACGCCCCAACCGCTTGACTGATACTGCGCGGATGAAACGTTTTTTGCCTCATGTCATTGCAGTATTACTGCCCACCCTCGGGATGGCCGAGCAGCCTTCGGTGACCGTCTTTGCCGCTGCCAGCCTGCGCGGCGCGCTGGACGAGGTCGCGCGCGGCTATGACGGTGATGTGGCGCTATCCTTTGGCGGATCGGGCACCATGGCGCGGCAGGTTGATGCGGGGGCCCCTGCCGATGTGGTCCTGCTGGCCGCGCCGGTCTGGATGGACTGGCTGCGCGATCGCGGCGCGGTTGATCCCGACGCCGTGGTTGATCTGCTGGGCAATGCGTTGGTGTTGATCGCCCCCGCCGACAGCGACATCGCACCCGACCCTGCCGATCTGGCAGGTGCCCTTGGCGATGCACGGCTGGCTATGGGGCAGCGCGACGCTGTGCCCGCTGGTATCTATGCGCGTGAATGGTTCGAGAAGACCGGACAATGGGAAGCCATCTCTGCGCATTTGGCAGAGACAGATAACGTGCGCAGCGCCCTTGCCCTTGTTGCACGGGCAGAGACGCCGCTTGGTGTGGTCTACCGCACCGACGCCATGGCAGAGCCGCAGGTCCGCATCGTCTATGACATCCCAAAGGATACACACCGCCCGATCACCTACCCTGCCGCGGCTTTGACGGACAGCGGGGCCGCCTTCATGGCGCATCTGCGCTCGGAGGGGGCACGTGCGGTCTTTGCCCGCTACGGCTTCGAGCCGCGGCCCGAATGACGGTAGACGCCGCCGCATGGGACGCGCTGCGCCTGTCGCTTTGGGTGGCCTGTTGGGCGACACTGCTGGCAATACCGCTTGCGCTTTGGGTGGCGTGGTTGCTGGCGCGACGTGAGTTCTGGGGCAAGGCGCTGCTGAATGCCGCCGTGCACCTGCCGCTGGTTTTGCCGCCTGTGGTGACGGGCTATCTGTTGCTGATGGCGTTCGGGCGGAACGCGCCCTTGGGCCGTGCGCTGGACGCAATCGGGCTTCAACTGGCGTTCCATTGGTCCGGCGCGGTGCTGGCCGCGATCATCATGGGGTTCCCGCTGATGGTCCGTGCCATGCGGCTGGCGATAGAGGCGGTGGACCCCAAGCTCGAAGACGCCGCCGCAACCTTGGGTGCCCCCCGCGCCGCGGTTTTCGCCCGCGTCACCCTGCCGCTTATCTTGCCCGGTGTGCTGGCGGGGACCGTCATGGGCTTTGCCAAAGCCATGGGCGAGTTTGGGGCCACGATCACCTTTGTCGCCAATATCCCCGGCCAGACCCAGACTCTGCCAAGCGCCATCTGGGCCGCGCTGCAAATTCCCGGTGGTGAGGGTCAGGCGGTGGCGATGGTGCTTATGTCATCGGTCATCGCAGTAAGCGCTGTGCTTTTGTCCGAGGTGCTGGCCCGCCGCGTTGCAAAACGGATTGCAGGCGCATGACGCTCTCGCTGTCCCTGTCGCATCGCTTTGACGGCTTTGCGCTGGACCTCGCGCTTGAAGCCGGGCCGGGCATCACTGCGCTGTTTGGCCGGTCGGGGGCCGGAAAATCGACCGTGATCAACGCGGTTGGGGGGCTTTTGCAGCCTGACCGCGGGCGCGTCGTGATCGATGGCGAGGTGCTGCTGGACACCGAGGGCGGCATCTATGTACCCCCGCATAAGCGCCGCCTTGGCACCGTGTTTCAGGACGCGCGGCTGTTCCCGCATCTAACCGTGGCACAGAACCTGATGTTTGGGGCCCGCTATGCGCCGCGCGGCAGCACCGGCCCCGCCCAAAAGGATGTGGTCGCCCTGTTGGGCCTAGAAACCTTGCTGGCCCGCGCCCCTGCCACCCTGTCGGGCGGCCAGAAACAGCGGGTCGCCTTGGGGCGTGCCTTGCTAAGCCACCCGCGCATGCTGCTGATGGATGAACCGCTGGCCAGTCTGGACGGCCCCCGCAAGCAAGAGATTTTGCCCTTTCTTGAACGGCTGCGCGACGGGCCGCTGGGGCTGCCGATCCTGTATGTCAGCCACGCAGTGGACGAGATCGCGCGGCTGGCCGATACGCTGGTACTGATCCAGAACGGACAGGTGCAGGCGCAGGGCCCTCTGTTTGATGTCATGGCCGATCCCGCCGCCGTGCCCCTGCTTGGTGTCCGCGAGGCAGGCGCCGTGATCGAGGCGGATGTCCTTGAGCATGGGAATGACGGGATCACGACCCTGCGGATCAGCGCCGGAGAGCTGGAACTGCCGGGTGTTCACGCCGAGGCAGGCGCGCGCGTGCGACTGCGGGTTCTGGCCCAGGATGTGATCCTGTCCCTGACCCGCCCCGAGGGGCTGAGCTCGGTCAATGTACTGCCCGTCACGGTTGAGGCGGTTCACCCGGGCGACGGTCCGGGCGCGGCCATTGCCCTGCGTGCGGGGCGTGACCGGTTGCTCAGCCGTGTGACGGCCCGCGCAGTCGCCGAACTGGGGCTGGTACCGGGCATGACCTGCTATGCGATCCTTAAGGCCACCACGGTCGCGCCGGGCAGCATCGGGCGCTAGGCGATCTTACGCAGCCCGACCTTGGCGCGCAGCCGCTCGACCAGTTCTTCGTGGGGCACATCCGCATCAATCGCCAGCTTGCGCAGCCCGAAATGCACATGGGCCATATCTTCGTAATAGCTGGTATAGGCATAGTTGGTCGCTGCACCGGCCACCGCCCCCAGCACCGGCACCGCCTGCGCGGCCAGCTTCTGCCCCAAGACCAGCGCCAGACGCGGTGCCACTTTGGCAATCACCGCCTGCATGGCCCGCCCGCTCAGCGCGACCCGTGCCGATAGGAACGCCAGATCGGCCCCGTCATCCTCTGACAAGGGCCCCGCGGCGCTGAACACCTGCACGCAATCGAATTGCACGTTTTCCGCATGGGCATCGAAGCCGTGTTCGACCGCCACGCCCTGAATGACGCGCAGCAGCAGCGTGGTCGTCACCGGCAGTTCTGCCAGCGCCGTGGGCAAACCACCTGCACCGCCCGCAGCCCCCATTGCCGCGCTCACTGCAATGTTCAACCAACTTTTCTGATCCGGCACCATCGACCGTGTCGTGGTCGCAGCCTTCATTGCCTGGCCCAGCGCCTTGACGGTTGCACTTTCAAGATTGCGCCGTATCGGCGACGGTAGTTTGTCGATGAGGCCTTCGGCGCTGCCGCCGATGACATTCAACACGTTGATCCCCACCCCGCCCGCACTCTTGTAGCGCTTGGCGATCTGGTCCAGCCGCGCCTCTACATCAATGGTGCTGGGTAGGTTGCTTTCGATTTGCATTTTCCGGAGCCTCTGCCTGTTTCGCTAGAATGTGGGCTAATGCCTCGGCACTTTCAATGTGGCCAAGCAGTGACATCCCCTGAAATGCCCTCCCATGCGCCCTCTAACAGCGCACGGCCAAGCACCCGTTCAGGATTTGTCGGCGGCGGCATCACCACCTCGGACAGCAAACTGAACCCGAACCGGTTGTAGTAAGGCGCATCCCCCACAAGCATCACCCGCGACCACCCCAGTGGGGCCGCCTGCGCGAGGCTCCCTTCGATCAGCAACGCGCCGAGCCCTTCGCCCTGACGCGTGGGGTGCACAGCAACCGGCCCCAACAACAGCGCGGGATGGGTGGCAATACAGACTGGCCAATAGCGAATAGCCCCGGCAAGGATACCACCCGCGTCACGTGCCACATGGTTCAGCCCTGCCACCGGCGGCACGCCATCACGCAGGCGATAGGACGACAGCGCCTCGCGCCCGGGCGCAAAGCAGGTGTCGTATAATGCTTCGACTTCCCAGCGATCTGCGGCCGTCTCGGGGGTGATGTGATACAAGGCGTGGCCCTCTGGACGGTTTTCCTGTGGCGCTGCCTTTATCATGGCGCTAGCCATAGGTGCAAACCATGAGGAGATTTTGATGTTCTACCGCCCGCAAGATGGCCACCCGCTGCCCCATAATCCGTTCAACGCGATTGTCACACCGCGCCCCATCGGATGGATTTCAACCCGCGATGCGGACGGGAACGACAATCTGGCCCCCTACTCCTTTTTCAATGGTGTTGCCTATACGCCGCCACAGGTGATGTTTGCGTCAACCGGCACCAAAGCCGATGTGGACGGGACCAAGGACAGCATGGCGAATATCCGTGAAACCGGCGTCTTCTGTGTTAACATTGTTGAATATGCGATGCGCGATGCGATGAACGCTTCTTCGGCCACACTGCCTCATGGAGCCGATGAATTCGGTCATGCGGGGATCGAAAAAGCGGACTGCGACCAGATCAGCTGCGCACGTGTCGCACTGGCGCCTGCCAGTCTGGAATGCCGCATGACCCAGATGGTCAAAATCGAAGGGGAGAACAACTTTGCCGTCTTCGGCGAAGTTGTGGGCGTGCATATGCGCGACGATTGCATCAAGGACGGGCGGTTCGATGTGACGACCTACCAGCCCCTTTCCCGCTTGGGCTATCGCGACTACGCCCGGGTGACCGACGTGTTCGAGATCATCCGCCCCGACGATTGATCCGACCTTTTCAGCACAAAAACAAAAGCCCCCGATGCGGTTTGCATCGGGGGCTTTTTCGTTTCAGTCGGTCGGGCGGATTAGTGGCCGCCAAGGATACCGGTACGAACCTGATAGTTCACGGCGACCTGATACTCGGGATCATCGTCACTATCGATCATCAGATGCCCGGCCTTCTTCAGCAAACGGTGACAATCGCGGCTGAGGTGGCGCAATTGGATACGCTTGCCCGCGCCTTCGTATTTCGCGGCAATCGTCTCGATCGCCTGAAGGGCAGATTGATCCACCACGCGGCTGTCTTCGAAATCGACGATCACTTCGCTCGGGTCGCCCTTGACGTTGAACAGCTCCACGAACCCCTCAGAAGACCCAAAGAACAAAGGCCCCTGAATTTGATAGACCTTGGCCCCGTCGGGCGTCGTATATGTCTTGGCGTGGATGCGGCGGGCGTTGTTCCAGGCATAGGCCAGCGCAGACACGATCACACCGACGACCACCGCGACCGCAAGGTCTTCGTAGACGGTAACGACAGTTACCAGCAGGATCACAAAGGCATCGGTCAGGGGCACTTTGCGCAGAATACCAAAGGAGTTCCACGCGAAGGTGCCGATCACGACCATGAACATCACCCCGACCAGTGCTGCCAGCGGGATCTGTTCGATCAGCGGCGCGCCGACCAGAATGAACAGTAGCAGGAACACCGCCGCAGCGATCCCCGCAACCCGTGTGCGCCCGCCTGATTTGACGTTGATCATCGACTGGCCGATCATCGCACAACCGCCCATACCGCCAAAGAAGCCTGTTACGGTATTCGCCACGCCTTGTGCGATACATTCCTGACTGGCACCGCCGCGGGTATTTGTCATATCGCTGACCAGGTTCAGTGTCAGCAGTGATTCAATAAGGCCGATCGCCGCGAGAATAACGGCATAGGGCAGAATGATATAAAGCGTCTCAAGGTTGAACGGAGCCAACGCGGTGCCATACAGGCCAAGCCCCTCGCCAAACGGCATGTGGAACATCGGGAAGCCACCCTCAATAGAGGCCAGATCCCCCACCCGCGGTACGTCCATGCCGGTCGCGATCACCAGAATGGCGATGATGCCGATACCTGCAAGCGGCGCGGGGATAAGCTTGGTCAAACGTGGCATGATCCAGATGATCGCCATGGTCGCGGCAACCAGCGCCAGCATCAGATACAACGGGCTGCCCGACAGCCATTCGCCGCCCGACATGCCGTGCCCTGTATCAACCATCGTGCCCGGCACTTTGAACTGGCCCATCTGGGCAAGGAAAATAACAATCGCCAGACCGTTTACAAAGCCCAGCATCACGGGATGCGGCACCAGCCGCATGAACTTGCCCCATTGCATGACACCCGCAAAAATCTGGATCAGCCCCATGAGCACCACTGTGGCGAACAGATATTCAACACCGTGCTGCGCAACCAAGGCCACCATCACCACGGCCAAGGCCCCTGTCGCGCCAGAGATCATCCCCGGACGCCCCCCGATCAACGCGGTGATCAGACCGACCAGAAACGCCGCATACAGCCCCACCAACGGGTTCACACCCGCAACAAAGGCAAAGGCCACCGCTTCGGGCACGAGGGCCAGAGCGACGGTCAGACCCGACAAAAGTTCAATGCGCAGACGCGAGGGAGAGAACCCCTCTCCCGGCATCCATCGCAGATCGGTCACATCAAGATTTTTGGTAAAACTACGGAACGTGGTACGCGCCATCGGGCATCCTTCGGGTCAAATCGCATCAATAAGTTGGAAAGGTCGTTGCCGCCTCCTAGCTGAAACGTGAACAAAATGAAAGGCACGGGAGGGTCCGCCCCCGGATTTGAGGCTTTCCCAAATAGCTACGCTTGATACTCTGACGCCAACTCAATCCAAAGGCACCTTCATGACACAGACGAAAATCGCCGTGATCGGCGGCTCCGGCATCTATGATATCAATGGCTTGGAGGGGGCCGAGTGGCTTACCGTGGAAAGCCCTTGGGGCCCGCCATCCGACGCGATCCTGACCGGCACGCTCGACGGGGTCGACATGGCCTTTCTGCCGCGCCACGGCCGCGGGCATGTGCATGCGCCCTCTACCGTCCCCTACCGCGCCAATATCGACGCGCTCAAACGGCTGGGCTGCACGGATGTGATCAGTGTGTCTGCCTGCGGGTCGTTCCGCGATGAAATGGCACCGGGTGATTTTGTCATCGTAGACCAGTTCATCGACCGGACCATTGCGCGGGAAAAGTCATTCTTTGGCACCGGCTGCGTGGCCCATGTCAGCGTAGCGCACCCCACCTGCCCGCGCTTGGGTGACGCGTGCGAAACCGCTGCGCGCGACGCTGGCATCAATGTGCACCGTGGCGGTACCTATCTGGCGATGGAAGGCCCGCAGTTCAGCACGCTGGCCGAGTCCAAGATGTACCGCGAAAGCTGGGGCGCGGATGTGATCGGCATGACCAATATGCCCGAAGCTAAATTGGCCCGCGAGGCAGAGCTTTGCTATGCGTCGATCGCGATGATCACGGATTACGATAGCTGGCATCCAGATCATGGCGAGGTTGACGTGACCAAGATCATCGAGACGCTGACGGGCAACGCTGACAAGGGCCGGCAGTTGGTCTCGCGCCTGCCAAAGTTGCTTGGGGCTGACCGCGCCCCCTGCCCGCATGGCTGCGACCGCGCGCTGGAGTATGCGATCATGACCCAGCCTGAAATGCGCGACGCAGCACTGGTAGCCAAGCTGGATGCCGTCGCCGGTCGGGTGCTTTAGGGCGCGCTGCAAACGCTGTCGCAGCGCCCGTGGCGGGTGCTGTGGCAGGTGAGTTTATTTGGCAAAATGAAGACAGGCGGTGCGGTTCTTGACGTGATGTCCGGCGCGGCCGCGCTGTGGAACATGCTTGCTGACAGAGGGCGGGTCGCTTAACGCTGTGGCGCGGTTGTTGCGCTGGTGTGGCGACCGACCAAAGCCCAACGACCGGAGCACTGCATGAAACAGGTTCAAGATTACATCCGTACCATTGTCGATTTCCCTCACGAAGGAATCATGTTTCGCGATGTGACCACGCTTTTCGCCGACCCGCGCGGGTTCCGTATGGCCATCGACCAGATGCTGCACCCCTATGCCGGTATCGACATCGACAAGGTCGTCGGGCTTGAGGCGCGCGGATTTATTCTGGGCGGCGCAATTGCGCACCAGCTGTCGGTAGGGTTCGTACCGATCCGCAAAAAGGGCAAGCTGCCCGGTCGCACCATCTCACAGGATTATAAGCTCGAATACGGCGAGGCGATTGTCGAATTGCACGACGACGCGATCAAACCCGGTGAGAAGGTTCTGGTCGTCGATGATCTGCTAGCCACTGGCGGCACCGCCGAGGCGGGGATCAAGCTAATCCAGCGTTTGGGCGGCGAGATCGTATCCTGTGCCTTTATCATCGACCTGCCAGAACTTGGCGGGCGCAAGCGGCTGGAAGCGATGGGGATGGAGGTCAACGCGCTCTGCGCGTTTGACGGCGCGTAAGCCGCGCCGCCGACACACTTACTCCGGCGCAGGGAACATCGCGCCGGGATTCATGATCCCCTTGGGGTCCAAGGCTGCCTTGATCGCGTGCAGCGCCGACAGCTTCGCGGGATCGCTATAGCGTTCGAGGTCTTTGACCTTGAGCCGCCCGATGCCGTGTTCCGCGCTGATAGAACCGCCCAATTCATGCACCAGATCGTGGATCGCCGCCTTGATCGCGCCACGGTCGTCCAGATGGTCCTCGCGGCTGCGCCCCTGCACGGGGAAAACATTATAGTGCAGGTTGCCGTCGCCCACATGACCGAAACAGTTGATCCTGAAATCCCCAAGTGCCGTGACTTTTTCGCCCGCCCGAATGATAAACTCAGGCAGCGCCCCCAAGGGGACCGAGATATCGTGGCTGGAGATCGACCCGATCTGGCGGTTGGCATGGGGCATCATCTCGCGGACGGCCCAGAAATCTTCGGACTGCTGCTGGCTTTGCGCGATCAGCCCGTCAGTGACGAGATCCGCCTCAAAGGCGGCGGCGAACAGCGTTTCAAGCGATGCCATCGGGTCCAGTTCACCGCTGAGCCCCAATTCGATCAGCACGCTCCATTCAGGGGGTGTATCGAAGGGCTGGCGCAGCTCGGGCATTTTTTCGGTCAGGAAATCCAGCCCGACGCCATTCATGATTTCAAAGGCGCTGATCATCTCGCCCAGCTGGCTGCGCGCGAGCGACAGCAGTTTCAGCGCCGCTGCCGGAGAGTTCACGACCAGCAGCGCGGTTCCCGTCTTGGCCGGACGCGGAAAGAGTTTCAGCGCCGCGGCGGTGATGACGCCAAGCGTGCCCTCGGCCCCGACCAGCAAATGACGTAAATCGTAGCCGGTGTTGTTCTTGCGCAATCGGGTCAGCCCGTTCCAGATCTGGCCATCAGGCAGCACGGCCTCAAGGCCCAGACACAGATCGCGGGCGTTGCCATAGCGCAGCACGCCGGTACCGCCTGCGTTTGTCGCCAGATTGCCCCCGATGCGGGCAGAACCCTGGGCCGCGAGCGTCAAGGGAAACAGGCGGTCGGCAGTTTCGGCGGCGGCTTGCACGTCTGACAGGATCATCCCCGCTTCGGCCACCAGCACGTTCTCATCAGGGTACACCGCGCGGAGTTTATTCATGCGTTCCAGCGACAGGATCAGCGGTGCGGGGCCGGATTCGGCCACCTGCCCCCCGACCAATCCGGTGCCCCCGCCGTAGGGGATCACACCGACCCGCGCTGCATTAGCGTGACGGATCAGGGTCGCGACCTCTTCGACCGTGCGCGGCAGCGCCAGTACTGCGGATTTCCCCGCATAGAGCCCACGTGGTTCTTCCAGATACCGCGGTTCGACCTCGCGGAACACGTCGGGCGACAGATCGGCACGCAACGCGGCCTCGAATGCGGGATCGGCGGGGTTCAATGTCATGGCCTATTGATCGCGCCTAGCGGGGCGGGATGCAAGCGGCTTTGGTGCGCGCTAATGCAGGATCGGCGGCTTGGACGGATCAGATCCGGGAGCCTCCATCCGCGGGGTTTTTTCCAGCGGGTCCATCTGCGGCAGATCGAAACGCAGCCCGACTTTCGACAGCTTTTCAACCGTCGGGTCAGAGGGCGCGAAGAAGCCCACATCCATTGCGCCCGCATCGATACCCGAGAATGTCAGCGCTTCGGAGGCGGCACGTACCAGTGCATCTTGCGCGCGCGGGATGGCACCGACAAAGCCCAGCAGATGCCCGCGCCCGCCGCCAGTGTATTCAACCCCGACCAGCCAAGCCCCCGCCGCCATGCCTGTGGCGGTCGCCAGCTTGGCATCAATCGCGGCGATCAGCGTTTCGGGCAGGCCCTTGGGCGGCAGAACGCGGTCAATGCGCGCCTCGACCTCTCCGGCTTCGTGGGCGAGCGTTTCGCGCAGCCATGCCACCGCGCTGTCGGGCAACAGGATCGCCGACGGGGCCACATCAAGGTTGACCGCCATGCCCAGCGGTTGCCCCTCTAGCATACCTGCTATCGCACGCCCCGACAGCGCCACATAGGGCGCGGGCTCTCCCACATAGGCCGCTAGGCGTTCAATTCGGTCAAAGACCAGCACATAGGCGTCATCCAGCAGAACGGGGCTGATCTGATCGGCGTCCGGTTCATCTTCGAGCAGCAGGAACAGCTCCACATCGGCCATGCGTTCATAGAACCGCAGGCGGGCGGCGTCATCGCTTTCATCGGCCATCATGGCGGCATGGGCGATGTCCAGCGGAGTCGCGTCAGTCATCCAGTACATTCCTTACAGCAGCGCGGAGCCGGGGAAGCACCTCTTCCTCGAACCACGGATTTTTCTTGAGCCAACCGGTATTGCGCCACGACGGATGAGGCAAGGCAAAGACGCCCTCTGGGTGGTTTTGCCAATCGGCGACGGCGCGGGTGACTGTGGTGAACCCGGGCAGGTGATACCGCATGGCATAGGCCCCGATCAACACGGTCAACCGCACATCGGGCACAGTGTCCAGTGCCCCTGCCCGCCAAGTTTTCGCGCAGATCGGCGGGGGCGGCAGGTCGCTGCCTTTGGCATCATAGCCTGGAAAGCAGAATGCCATGGGGATGATCGCCACACGGCTGCGGTCATAAAACGTCGCCTCGTCCACGCCCAGCCAGTCGCGCAGGCGTTTACCAGAGGCATCCCAGAACGGCGTGTTGGCCTCGTGAACCCGCAACCCCGGTGCCTGCGAGGCAATCAGCAGCCGCGCCCCCGGCTGAAACCACACGACCGGATTGGGCCGATGCGCCGTCGCCGTCGCGGCAAAGCGGTCGGCGCACAGGGTACATCGGCTAAGTTCCGGGCGGATATCTGTCATGTGCCTAGACCTAAGGGGCGGGGTCCCGGTTTCAACCGGGGCATGGCTCGGGCGTTGACTGCTTCGTGTTGCTGCTGGCCTGCCCTTGCGGCGTGTCTTATGCTTTGGCTCCTTGTAAATACGGCCTCATCTACGACATAATATAGTCAAAATAGTGGGCTAGACACCGCACAAGCCTCGGGAAACAGGGCGCGATAGACCCGCAACAGCACCAATCGGAGCAGGCATGCTGGAATTTGACAACGTATCCAAGTCCTTTTGGACTGGCACGCAACACAAGGTCATTCTGGACCATGTGTCGTTTCGTGTGGATTTGGGTCATTCCCTTGGCATCCTCGCCCCCAATGGCACCGGTAAGACGACCCTTATCAATATGATGGCGGGGCTGGAAAAACCGGACGAAGGCGAAATCAGACGCGGCTGCAACATCAGCTTTCCACTGGGGTTTATGGGCGGCGTCATTAACAAGATCTCTGCCATGGAAAACGCCCGCTATATTGCGCGGCTCTATGGGCTAGACCCTGATTACGTCGAAAGTTTTTGCCGCTGGCTGTGCGGTTTGGGTGAATATTTTGACCAGCCGGTCGGGACATATTCCGCCGGGATGAAATCACGGTTTTCCTTTTCACTGCTGCTTGCGCTTGATTTCGACATCTATTTGATCGACGAAGGCATGCCGAGCACCACAGATGTTGAGTTCAACCGCAAGGCGGGCGAAATTCTGCAAGAGCGCCTGCAAACGACGACGATCATCATCGTGTCGCACCAAGCCGAGACGTTGGAACAATTCGCGCGGTCCGCTGCTGTACTACTTGGCGGAAAGCTTCATATCTTCGACACCTTGGAAGAGGCCAAACAGCTTTATGACTACGAAACCCAAGGCTAGGAAATTCCGCATCAAACGCGCGGCCCCTGCGGCAACCCCGCAGGGCACCGACACGGCGAAGCCCAAGGCGGCTTCGGCTACTTCTTCCGACGTTCCGCCTGTCGCAGGCGAGGCGCAGGAAAACGCATCACAAGCTGCCCAAAGAGCCCAAGCCACGACACCTTCGCCCGCGTCTGCGCCCCCGCGTTCCACCCCGTCACCGGCTCCGCGCAGCGGAGAGGTTGCTTCGGCGGACGAAGTCAGCGGCGAGCAGGACATTGACGCGATCCGTCGCGAAGGGCTGACCGGCCGCCAGTTGCGAATGGCACGGCGCGTGGCCCAGAAACACGGGCTTGCGCCAACCTCGGATTTTGATGCGGTACGTCTCTTGCGCGATCAGGGTATTGATCCGTTCCAACGTTCCAACATGCTGGAGCTCGTCGTCCCGCAAGATCAGAAATCCACGGGTACGGCCCTATCCAAAAACCGAATTCAACTGCCGCAAACGATACCTACAGGCGGGCGTAATGTGCCCTCGACCGACGTTAAACCGATGGAACGTCGGATGCGCGAAATCTCGGATATCCAGCGCGACATTACCAAACGTCGTCGCCGCAAGATGGCGCTTTTGGCGGTGCGGCTGGCGTTTTTCGTCGGGCTACCCACGGTGATGGGAGGCTATTATTTCTACAATATCGCCACCCCGATGTATGCGACCGACAGCCAGTTCCTGATCATTCAGAACGAGGGCACCGGCGGGCTTGGCCCGCTTGGCGGGCTGCTGCCGACGCAATTTGCCAACTCTGCCGATAGTATCGCGACGCAAAGTTACCTGCAGTCCAAAGACGCTATGCTGCGCTTGGACCGCGACGTTGGCTTTATGAAGCATTTCTCTAATCCCGAGATTGACCCGATCCAGCGGATGAACCCGGATGCGTCAAACGAAGAGGCGTATAAATTCTACAAGGACAACGTCAAAATCGGCTACGATCCCACCGAAGGGATGATCCGGATGGAGGTCATCGCCGCCGATCCGGAAGTTGCCACTGACTTCTCTCAGCACCTGCTCGACTATGCCGAGGAACGCGTGAACGCCCTGTCGCAGCAAAAGCGCGAAGACGGTATGCGCGACGCGCGCGAGGCCTATGAACAGACTGTCGCCAAACGCCGCGAGGCGCAGGAGGCGCTAATCAAGCTGCAAGTTGAAAATGGCGTCGATCCGCAGGCTGTTATTGCGTCGATCCGCGGTCAGATCACCAACTACGAAACACTGCTGTTGGAAAAGGAACTCGAGCTTGCTGCCCTGCTCGACAACCCGCGCCCCAACCGTGCCAAGGTGGACGGTGCCCAAGGCGACGTGCGCCGCCTTAGCGCACAGCTGGACAAGCTGAACGACCGCATGAACAGCGCCACAGAGGGTACGAACTCTCTTGCGCAGCAGGCCGTTAGCTTGCAACTGGCGCAGGCCGATTTGGCCGCCGCAGATGCAGCACTTCAGGCATCGCTCACACAGATGGAACAGGCCCGTACCGAAGCCAGCCGTCAGGTGCGCTATCTGACCGTCGCGGTGCGCCCTGTCGCGTCGCAATCCGCCACATATCCGCGCAAGTTCGAGAACACGATTTTGACATTTCTGATCTTTGCGGGCATCTACCTCATGCTATCGCTGACCTCCTCTATTCTGAAAGAACAGGTAACAAAATGACCCAAGTCACCGTTGGAAATGTCGTTATCGGGAATGATCGCCCGCTGACGGTGATCGCAGGCCCTTGCCAGTTGGAAAGCGAAACACACGCCCAGATGATCGCCGGCCAGATGAAAGAGGCCTGCGACGCGGTCGGCGCGCAGTTCGTGTTCAAGGCCAGCTATGACAAGGCCAACCGCACCTCGCTTGGCGGCAAACGCGGGCTTGGCATCGACGAAGGTCTGGCCGTGTTGCAGTCTGTGGGCAAGTCCATCGGCGTGCCGGTTCTGACGGATGTTCACACCGAAGCCCAATGTGCCATCGCCGCCGAAGCCGTGGACATCCTGCAAATCCCCGCCTTCCTGTGCCGGCAAACCGATATGCTGCTGGCCGCGGGCAATACGGGCAAGGTCGTCAATGTGAAGAAGGGCCAGTTTCTGGCCCCGTGGGACATGCCCAATGTCGTTGCCAAGATCGAATCCACCGGCAACAAGCGCATCTTGCTCACAGAACGCGGCACCTCTTTTGGGTACAACACGCTGGTCGCCGACATGCGCAGCCTGCCGCAGATGGCTCAGACCGGATACCCTGTCGTGATGGACGCGACGCATTCGGTCCAGCAACCCGGCGGGCAAGGCGGTTCGAGCGGCGGACAACGCGAATTTGCGCCGGTCATGGCACGCGCGGCTGTGGCGATTGGTGTAGGTGCGGTGTTCATTGAAACCCACGAAGACCCTGACAATGCACCGTCGGACGGGCCCAACATGATCTATCTGGACCAGATGCCAGCCCTCATCGCATCGCTGATGAAGTTCGACGCGCTGGCCAAGGAATACCCCTTAACCTTCTAAGGGGGCATCCTGCCAATACTCAGACTTTCGCGGCGTTTCCGAATGCCGCGATCAGCCCCGCGTCCTTGATCCCCGCCGCACTTTCCACACCTGACGACACATCGACTTGCCGTGCGCCGGTCATACGCGCCGCCTCTGCCACGTTGTCGGGCGTCAGGCCACCTGCCAGCATCCACGGCTTATCCCAAGTGCGGTCAGCGACCAGACGCCAGTCAAAGGCCAGCCCATTGCCACCGGGCAATGCCGCACCTTTGGGTGGTTTGGCATCAATCAGGATCTGGTCCGCGACAGCCATATAGACATCGATCTGCGGCAAGTCATCTGCATCCGCGACCCCTACAGCTTTCATCACCGGCAGCCCATAGCGGGCCTTGACCTCGGCGACACGCTCGGGCGTTTCGTGGCCGTGTAGCTGCAGCATATCAAGGGGCACAGCGGCAGTCAGCGCGTCCAGAAAGGCGTCATCCGCATTGACCGTCAGCGCGACCTTGCACAGCCCCATCGGCACCTCTACAGCCAGTTCAGCGGCTTGTTCGATCGTGACATGGCGCGGGGATTTTTCGAAAAAGACGAACCCGACATAGCGCGCACCAGCGGCAGCCGCCGCGGCAATATCCTGCGTGCTGCGTAAGCCGCAGAATTTCACATGCAAATTTTGGGTCATCGAATGGTTCCTGCGCTAAGGGGCATCGGCCCGCTTAGCTTGCTTGATCCAGCAACGCCAGAACCTCGTCTTGGTCCTGATACTTCTCGCCCTTCAACCGTGCGACTTCACGCTCCAACCGGCGCATTTCGCGCGCCTGACGGGCAGCTTCAGCGCGTTGGCCGTATTCACGGATCCATTCCCAGACAAAACCAACAAGAAGGCCGGCGATGATGCTGCCCAGAATAACGATGAACAGCGGCACCTGGATTTCAGGGTTCATTGCGAACCAGCCCGAAACCTCGGTCGGCAGCAATTTCAGCGACACCATAGACCGGTTGGCCAAGGCGACCGCGATCAGTGCAATGGCGAAGATTGCGATGCAGAGGTAGCGAACATAGCGCATTAGGAATTCCCGTTTAAACGATCTCTAAGCAGTTTACCGGTCTTGAAGAACGGCACGTGCTTTTCTTCTACATGAACCGTTTCCCCAGTACGAGGGTTCCGTCCCACGCGCGCGTCACGTTTTTTTACCGAAAAAGCACCAAAGCCGCGCAGCTCGACACGGTCCCCTGCGGCCATCGCGCCGGTGATCTCTTCAAAGATGGTATTCACGATCCGCTCAACGTCGCGCTGATAGAGATGGGGATTGTCATCGGCAATCTTCTGGATCAGTTCTGACCGGATCATTTAACGTCCTCCGAGGTGCGCAATTTATGTCTTAACTAGAGGGGACTATAGCAAACCAAACGCGTTCGTGAAGTCATCCAAATTTCTATTATCGTGATTAAACGGCGGGAAGTCGCTGTTTTGCAGTCATTTTTTGGCCATAATTCACACCGGCACCCGGAATGGCGCGGTCAGCCGCCCTCACCCGCTCCAATGCACCCCCTTGCGATTCGGAACGAAAAAGGGCCCCGCAGTCTGCACTGCGAGGCCCTAAATTGTGTGCGATAAGCGCTAAGGCTTATTCGTCGCCCTTCAGAGCGGCGCCGAGGATATCACCCAAGGATGCGCCGGAGTCAGAGGAGCCATACTGCTCGACTGCTTCTTTCTCTTCTGCGATTTCGCGTGCTTTGATCGAAACGCCCAGACGGTGCGCTTTCGCGTCCACGTTGGTGATGCGTACGTCGACCTTGTCACCAACCGAGAAACGCTCGGGGCGCTGTTCGGCACGGTCACGCGACAGATCGGAGCGACGGATGAAGGCTTTCATACCTTCGTATTCGACTTCGATGCCACCCTCTTCGATGGAGGTCACGGACACGGTCACAACGGAACCGCGCTTCACGCCGCCCACTGCTTCTGCGAACTTGTCGCCGCCCACACCTTTGATCGACAGGCTGATGCGTTCTTTTTCAACGTCGACTTCGGAAACAACGGCCTGAACCGTGTCACCTTTACGGTAGTCTTGGATCGCTTCTTCGCCGCGCTGGTCCCAGCTCAGGTCGGACAGGTGAACCATGCCGTCGATGTCGCCTGGCAGGCCAACAAACAGACCGAATTCGGTGATGTTTTTGACTTCGCCTTCGACTTCGGTGCCTTCTGGGTGTGTTTCGGCGAACACTTCCCATGGGTTGCGCATGGTCTGTTTCAGACCAAGGGAAACGCGACGCTTGGCGCCATCGATTTCCAGAACCATGACTTCAACTTCTTGGCTGGTGGAAACGATCTTGCCGGGGTGTACGTTCTTTTTGGTCCAAGACATTTCGGACACGTGAACCAGACCTTCAACGCCTGGCTCCAGCTCAACAAATGCACCGTAATCGGTGATGTTGGTGACGCGGCCAGTGTGCGTGGATTCCAGCGGGTACTTGGCTTGAACCAGATCCCATGGATCTTCTTGCAGCTGTTTCATACCCAAGGAGATGCGGTGCGTCTCTTTGTTGATCTTGATGACCTGAACCTTGATGGTTTCGCCGATCGCCAGAATCTCGGATGGGTGGTTCACACGACGCCATGCCATGTCTGTGACGTGCAGCAAGCCGTCAACGCCGCCCAGATCAACGAACGCACCGTATTCGGTGATGTTCTTGACCACACCGTCAACTTCCTGACCTTCGGTCAGGTTGCCAATCACTTCGGCACGCTGTTCGGCCCGGGATTCTTCAAGGATTGCACGACGCGATACAACGATGTTGCCACGACGGCGGTCCATTTTCAGAACTTGGAATGGCTGCTTCAGACCCATCAGAGGGCCGGCATCGCGCACTGGGCGCACGTCAACTTGGGAACCCGGAAGGAAGGCAACAGCGCCGCCCAGATCAACGGTAAAGCCACCTTTAACACGGCCAAAGATCGCGCCTTCAACGCGCTCTTCTGCGGCATAGGCTTTCTCAAGACGGTCCCAAGCTTCTTCGCGACGCGCCATCTCACGGGAGATAACAGCTTCGCCGCGCGAGTTTTCAACCTGACGCAGGAATACTTCGACTTCGTCGCCGACTTCCACTTTCGGAGCTTCGCCAGGCTCGGCAAATTCTTTCAACTCGACGCGGCCTTCCATCTTGTAGCCGACGTCGATAATGGCTTGGCCCGCTTCGATCGCGATAACCTTGCCTTTGACAACTGAGCCCTCTGCGGGCGTGTCCATTTCAAAGCTTTCTTCCAAAAGTGCTTCGAAGTCTTCCATTGAGTTCATAGCCATGTAGCTTGATTTTCCTTTAGCATTTGGTTTCTGGCCGCGCGGTTGTCTCCGCCGGTCTGTGGTTAAAGTTGTCATCCACGATGGGATTCGATCCGCAAAACAAAGAGGGCCGGATGAAACCGACCCTGCCTGATATACTGCGCCCGAAACGTGTATCCGCCCCTTAGACAGTCGCGCGTATAGCCCCGTTTTTCAGCAAACGCAAGGGCTGGCACCCTTTATAGCCTGCGTATGCGAGGGTCTGATATACGAAAGGGCAGACCACAGCCTGCCCTTTCGTCATTGGTCATGCGCCGTGACGCTTAGGCTTCGGTCGGGCCGCCCGCGTCTTTCCAGCCGGGGAAACCACCGATGTTGGTAACATTACTAAAGCCCATGTCGTGTAGGGTCTTGCCCGACAACGCGGCTTGGCCACCCGCCCCGCAAATCAGATAGATTTCAGCGTCTTTTTTGAAGATCGGGTTATACATCTCTTCTTTGTTCGCATCGGCGCGGAATTCGATCATACCGCGCGGCACGCGGTGTGCGCCCTGGATTGTGCCGCTTTTGGCGATATCACCAGAGTCGCGCACATCAATAAAGACGCCTTCGCCCTTGGCGTGTTTCGCAATCGCATCCTTGGCGTCCATCTTGGGGACAACTTCATTGGCAGCGTCGAGATAATCTTGAGCGGTCTTCATAATCAGCACCTCTTGTTTATTCCTGTCGTACCGAGCCTAGCGCCAAGCACGTCTTGGACCAACGTTAAACGGCACCATTCGTTCCCATATGCTCAAACACCCAGCCGTGCTGCCACCAGTGCGACTGCGCGGGCCACGGCTGTTTCGATATCCATGGTCGAGGTGTCCATCAGTTCCGCATCCGCGGCGGGCTTTAAGGGTGCCTCGGCGCGGGTGCTGTCGCGCGCGTCGCGCGCCTGAACATCGGCCAAAACCCCTTCGAGTGTGACCTCTGCCCCCTTGGCGCTCAGCTCGGCAAAGCGACGCTGCGCGCGCACCTCTGGTGTGGCGGTGATGAACAGCTTTACCGGTGCATCGGGGCAGATCACGGTGCCGATGTCACGCCCGTCCAGAACCGCGCCCCCTGCTCGCATGGCAAAGCTGCGCTGGAAATCGACCAAGGCCGCACGCACGGCGGGAATCGCAGCCGCGAGGCTCGCGGCCTCTGCTACGGCATTGGTGCGCAGCTGGTCGTCTTCGAGGTCATCGGCCTGCAAAGTCAGCGCGGCTTCTTCGGCGGTCATGCCGTCCAGCACCTTGGCCCCGACGGCACGGTACAGCAGGCCGGTATCCAGATGCGCAAAGCCGAAATGAGCAGCAACAGCGCGCCCTACGGTGCCCTTGCCCGCTGCAGCTGGCCCGTCAATCGCAACGGTAAATCCCAACATTATGCTTCCCCCTGTGTCACATTCGCGCCAAGACGTTTCATCAGCGGCTCGAAAATCGGGAAGGACGTGGTGATGGGTGCCCCGTCATCCACACTGACGGGCGACGTCGCGGCCATGCCAAGGATCATGAAAGACATCGCAATCCGGTGGTCCAGCTGGCTGGCACAGGTCGCACCGCCAGGCACATTCCCATGCCCCCTTCCAGTGACCGCCCACCAATCAGGGCCCTCGTCCACTTCGATCCCGTTGGCGCGCAGCCCCTTGGCCATCGCATCGATCCGGTCGCTTTCCTTGACGCGCAGCTCTTTGACGCCGCGCATCATCGTTTGGCCCAGCGCAAAGGAGGCGACGACAGACAGCACCGGATATTCGTCGATCATCGACGCTGCGCGGGCTGGTGGCACCTCAATGCCTTTCAGATCGGGCGAAAACCTTGCCCGCAGGTCCGCGACAGGCTCGCCGCCCTCGGTCCGCTCATTCTCATAGGTCAGGTCGGCACCCATCTCGCGCAGCGTGGTGAACAGCCCTGCCCGTGTCGGGTTCAACCCGATGCCGGGCACAAGCACATCCGACCCCGGCACAATCAACGCGGCACAGACCGGAAACGCAGCCGAGGACGGATCGCGCGGGACATCGACATGCTGCGCTTGCAGTTCTGGCTGGCCGGTCAGAGTGACCACACGGCCCTCGTCGGTGTCTTCGACTGTGATTTCAGCGCCAAAGCCCGCCAACATCCGTTCCGTATGGTCGCGCGTGGCCTCGGCCTCTATCACAACGGTCTTGCCGGGGGCGTTCAGGCCGGCCAGCAACACGGCAGATTTCACCTGCGCCGACGGGACCGGCACGGTGTAGCGAACGGGCACCGGGTCAGCGGCCCCCACGATGGTCATCGGCAAACGCCCGCCTTTGCGGCCCACTGCTTGCGTGCCAAACAGCGCCAGCGGGTCGGTGACACGCGCCATGGGGCGACCGTTCAGGCTGGCGTCGCCCGTAAATGTCGCGCTGATCGGGGATGTCGCCATCGACCCCATGATCAACCGTACCCCCGTGCCGGAGTTGCCGCAGTCGATCACCCCGTCGGGTTCAGCAAAACCGCCAACGCCGACGCCGCGCACGGACCAGTTGCCGCCGCCCATATTGGTCACTTCAGCGCCAAAGGCCTGCATCGCCTTGGCTGTATCCAGCACGTCATCGCCTTCAAGCAGACCGCTGATGGTGGTTTCGCCGATGCACATCGCGCCCAAAATCAGGGAACGGTGCGAGATCGACTTGTCGCCGGGCACCTCGGCCACGCCGGACAGCGGGCCGCAAGCGGTAGAGGTCATCGGGACGGGCGTGGCGTGGCTGGACATGGAGAACCCTCAAAAAAAATTCCTGAAAGTCCGTCTTAAACCAGCGATCCTGTCCCGTCCATCGCCCGCGTCAGTCCAGCCTGCCTGCCGCTCAGATCTTGCGGAATGTCAGGTAATGCGGCACGCGCCCTTCGCGCAGCGCTTTTTGTTCGTAGCGGGTGGAAATCCAGTCGCCCCACGGTTCTTTCCAGTCGCCGGGGCGTTCGGCCAGCCATTCGAACCCGTGGCGTGGCACCTGTTCAAGCGTCTGGCGCACATAGTCCTCGATATCCGTCGCGACACGAAAAATCGCACCGGGCTTGAGCACCTTCACCAGCGGTTCAAGGTGTTCAGGCGTCACAAAGCGGCGCCGGTGATGGCGGGTCTTGGGCCAAGGATCGGGATAGAGCAGAAAAGCGCGGTCAATCGACGCCTCGGGCAGCACGTCAAAGATATCGCGCGCATCGCCGGGGTGGATCGCCACATTGTCGACCCCCGCGCGGCGGATCTTGCCCAACAGCATCGCGACCCCGTTGATATAGGGTTCGCAGCCGATGATACCCACGTCGGGGTTTTGGGCGGCCTGATGCACCATATGTTCACCACCGCCAAAGCCGATCTCGAGCCAGACAGGTTTGCCATCAAACAAAATCGGCAGATCCAGCGGTGTGCGGTCAGGGTTCGCATCCCAATCGACGGGACCGGGGGACAGCGCCTCTAGGTCCTCTTCGATATAGCCTTTCTGGCTTGGCTTAAGCGATTTGCCTTTAAGGCGACCGTAGAAATTGCGGCGGGGGCGTTCTGGATGTGTCATGGCGCTGGCTTTAGCCTGCGATGGCTACGGGCGCAACATTTCGCGTGATCCCCCGACGCAAAAGCCTGCCTTGCTGACGGCTTTGCGATGATCCCGTCACGGATCAAAGGGTTCCTGACCAAGGGCATCAGCCATATCCCTATCGGCAAGCGCCGCGTCTTAGGGGCGTGGTGCCCAATTTCCACACGGCCCGCCAAAGCAAAAGGGCAGCCCACGGGCCGCCCTTTCGTGTCCAATACCGCGACGGCTTACAGTGCGGCTTTCAGTGCATCGACCAGATCGGTCTTTTCCCAGCTGAACCCACCATCCGCTTCGGGCGCGCGGCCAAAGTGGCCATAGGCAGCTGTGCGTTCATAGATCGGCTTGTTCAGCTCCAGATGCTCGCGGATGCCCCGTGGGGTCAGGTCGATGATCTGGCGGATCGCTTTTTCAATCGCGGCATCCGACACATCGGCGTCGCCGCCATAGGTGTCGCAATAGATCGACAAGGGCTTTGATACGCCGATCGCATAGCTCAGCTGGATCGTGCATTTCTCTGCCAGACCCGCGGCCACGACGTTCTTCGCCAGATAGCGCGCGACATAGGCAGCAGAGCGGTCAACCTTTGTCGGGTCTTTGCCCGAGAACGCGCCGCCCCCGTGCGGTGCCGCACCGCCATAGGTATCGACGATGATCTTACGACCGGTCAGGCCGGCATCACCGTCAGGACCGCCAATCACGAATGTCCCCGTCGGGTTCACCCACCATTCGGTGTCCGGTGTGATCCAGCCTTCGGGCAGGACATGGGTGATATAGGGTTCGACAATATCGCGGATGTCGGCGCTGGTCTGGCCCGCGTCAGCGTGCTGCGTCGACAGCACGATAGAGGACACGCCAACAGGTTTGCCATCTTCATAGCGCACGGAAAGCTGGCTTTTCGCATCAGGGCGCAGCGTTGGCTCGGTACCGTCTTTGCGCACCTCGGCCAGACGGCGCAGGATCGCATGAGCATAGTGGATAGGCGCCGGCATCAGCTCTGGCGTTTCAGTGGTGGCGAAACCGAACATGATGCCCTGATCGCCCGCGCCTTCTTCCTTGTCACCTGACGCGTCCACACCCTGCGCAATATGCGCCGACTGGGGGTGCAGCAGGTTGGTGATCTCGCAGGTGGCGTGGTGGAATTCGTCCTGCTCGTACCCGATATCCTTGATGCACGCACGGGCGATGCCGTCGATCTTGCCAAGGTATTCGTCCAATTTGGACTTGTCTGACAGGCCCACTTCGCCGCCGATGATCACCCGATTGGTTGTGGCAAAAGTCTCGGCTGCCACCCGCGCTTCGGGCTCTTCGGTGAGAAAGGCGTCAAGTACTGCGTCGGAAATCCGGTCGCAGACCTTATCCGGGTGGCCCTCGGAAACGGATTCCGAAGTGAACGTATAATTCTTGCGGGACATTTAGTGCTCCAATAGGTTTCATAGCCACGTCAGGAAGCCGTTGTGGCCGATTAGCGGGGCTTAGCTATGCCGGCCCCTGTGGTCAAACTTTAAGTTGCGTCGATTGCGCAGGATAACAAGGGCAAATCCGGCCAAAGTGATGAAAAGAAAAGGCCATTCGCCCCACCTGCTATAGGGTGTCGCAGGGCTTGGGGCAGGCAAACGCGCATCCAGAAATCCGGCTTGGTTCAAAGCCAGGCTTTTCGTGATGCGGCCCCAAGGGTCAATCATCGCCGACACACCGGTATTGGCGACGCGCGCCATGGGCAGGCCCTGCTCTATCGCGCGCATCCGCGCTTGGGCCAAGTGCTGCAACGGCCCCTGCCCCTTGCCAAACCACGCATCATTTGTGAGCTGCATCAGAAACGCCGGACGCGCCGGTGCCGCGTTGACGTCGCGGGCGAACACGGCCTCGTAGCAGATCAAAGGCAGCGCGGCACCCATATCCCCCAGGTCCATCAGCTCTGCTCCCGGACCGGAGGAAAAGCCGCTGCCAAACTGTGCCGCCATGCCGCGCAGTCCGATACGACCCAGAATGTCGCCAAAGGGGATATATTCGCCAAACGGCACCAGATGGTGTTTGTCATAGGTCTGCACGACCTCTGCATCGGGGCCAAGCAGCACAGCCGAGTTGAAATAGGCCATGTCGTCGCGCCGCTGCACCCCCAGCACAACGGGCGTACCGGCGGCGGCTTCGCTGATATAGGTCAACGCGCCATGGGCGAGATCCAGCGGCCACGCGATGGCGGTTTCAGACCACAGGATCAGATCAGGGGCCGCGTCCCCCTGCGCCGGAGGAGCGCTGGTCAGCGCGAGCTGACGATCAAAGAATTCCGGTATTTTGCCGGGATCCCACTTGTCTTTCTGCGCCGCGTTGGGCTGCACCATGCGGATCATATGCTGGGTCAAAACGACATCTGGACCGCCGAAGGGGACGGTCAAAGCCAGCACAGTGCATACGCGTGCGCCCCAGACAGCAGCCTGACGCAGCACGGATCCACGGGCGCGCTGCACCACGGCCACGGCAAGCGCGACAACCGCAAGTGTCATCCCGTAGGGGCCAATCAATGACAGACCCTGCCCCGGCCAATGGTTGACCAAAGACTGCGAGAACATACCCCAAGGGAAGCCAGTAAACAGGTACCCGCGCACCATTTCTGCCGCGGGCAGCACGAAGATCAGCGGCCAGACCTGCGCGGACAGCCTGCGCGCGCCATAGAAGGCCGCGGCCCAGAACAGCGCCAAGCCGCCGGTCAGCCCGACGACGGCAAACGGGGCCATCCAAGCGTAGCGTTCGGGATCAACCATGAAGGGCGACACCAGCCATGACCAGCCGTGGATGAAATACCCAAAGCCAAAACCCCAGCCGATCGCCGCCGCTTGGCGCGACGTCGCAACGCTGCGATAGATCAGCAGCACCGCCGCGAGGGCAGCCAGCAAAACCAGCGGCAAATCATAAGGGGCCTGCCCGAAGGCCGCGACAACGCCGGCAAGCACCGCTGCCCCGAACCGCATCCAAGCGGCACTGCGCAGTGTCATCAGTGAGATCCGGCCATACGCACACGCAACCGCTTGATCCGGCGGGGATCCGCATCGATGACCTCGAATTCGGGGCCGTCGGGGTGCACAACCACTTCGCCGCGCGCCGGTACCCGACCCGACAGCATAAATACCAGCCCGCCAAGCGTATCGATTTCCTCTTCGTCCACATCGTCGTGGTCGGTCAACGAGCGCCCGATCTCTGCTTCGAAATCATCCAGCGGCGTTTTGGCCAGCGCAAGGTAGCAGCCCGGTTTTTCAACGGTCCAGTATTTTCCTTCGTCAACGTCATGTTCGTCTTCGATCTCGCCGATCACCTGTTCGATGAGGTCTTCGATCGTGACCAACCCGTCGACGCCGCCATATTCGTCTATCACCAACGCCATATGACGCCGTTCTGCCTGCATCTTGGTCAGCAGCACGCCGATGGTCATTGACGGCGGCACGAACAGCAAGGGACGCAGCATCGTAGTAAGATCAAACTCGGCAGATCTGCCGTTAAATCCGTGCGTCAGCGCCAGATCCTTGAGGTGGGCCATACCAACGGGCGTATCGAGCGTCCCGTCGTAAACCGGCAACCGCGTTAGACCGCTTTCCTTAAACACGCCCACCAATTCATCCAGCGTCGAGCCGACGGGTATGGCGGTGATATCCGCCTTGGGCACCGCAACGTCCTCGACCCGCATCCGACGCAGGTTCATCATGCCGCGGGTGGAAAGCCGGTCGGTCTGCGCCGCGGTCATTTCTTCTTCTTCCTCGGGGTCCGACGCGCTGAGTGCACCCATGACCCGCGAAAAGAAACCACCGGATTTGGGGGAGTCTTCGGTTTCTTCAGCCTCGGAGGCCGGTTTTATATCTTCCAACTGCGCGCTCTGCGCCGCCTCAGATGATCCGTCTGTATCGCCCATCGGGTCCTGTCTTTATGTGTTTAGGCAGGCGGTTGCGCTGCGTCGTGTCTATATGGGTCATCCAACCCTAATTTACCAAGTATTTCTACCTCTAACCGTTCCATCAGGGCCGCATCCCCGTCCCGTTCGTGGTCATAGCCCAACAGATGGAGCACGCCGTGAACAATCAAATGGGTCACATGATCAACCATCGGCTTGCCTGCGGCCTCTGCCTCGGCGTGGCAGGTATCATATGAAATCGCGATATCGCCGAGTTCCAGCATTTTGTCGAACCCCGGCGTGACCGGCAGCGGTATCTCGCCATCCTGCGCGGCACCGCGTTCTTCCGCGGGCCAGCTCAGTACATTGGTTGGCGTAGGCTTGTCGCGGAAATCAGCATTCAGCGTCGCGATATGCGCGTCGTCACAGGCCAGCACAGTGACCTCGGCGACGCTGGCTTCCAGCGACAGATGCGCCAGCGTGGTCGATATCACACGCGGGCACAGCGCCTCTAGGTCCAGATCGGCCCAACGCGGGTCTTCCTCGATCACATCCAGCGACTGCATCAGCGCCCCACCGGGGGCCAGCCCCCGGCCCCCCGGAGTTTATTTGGCAAAATGAAGCAGCCAAACATTACGCGTGGCCCGTATCGGCTTCGTAAGCTTCGATGATCGCGGCAACCAGCGGGTGACGTACTACGTCTTTGGACGTGAAGTAATTAAAGCTTATCTTGGGGATCGTCTTGAGCAGCCGTTCCGCGTCTTGCAGCCCCGACGGCACGCCGCGTGGCAAGTCGATCTGGGTCCGGTCGCCTGTAATCACCATACGCGACCCTTCGCCTAAACGGGTCAGGAACATCTTCATCTGCATAGAGGTCGCGTTCTGCGCCTCGTCCAATACAACAAAAGCGTTGGACAAGGTCCGCCCGCGCATGAAGGCCAGCGGTGCGATCTCGATCTTTTTCTCTTCGATCAGCTTGGCCAGCTGTTTGCCGGGCAAGAAGTCGTTGAGCGCATCATAGAGCGGCTGCATGTAGGGATCGACCTTGTCCTTCATATCGCCGGGCAGATAGCCTAGCTTCTCGCCCGCCTCGACCGCGGGGCGCGACAGGATAATGCGATCAACATGGCCGCCAATGAACATCGACACGCCCACAGCCACGGCCAGATATGTTTTGCCCGTACCGGCAGGCCCGATGCCAAAGGCCAGTTCATTGTCGAACAGCGATTGCACATAGGCCTTTTGTGCAGCGGTGCGCGGTTCGACACGTTTCTTGCGGGTCTGGATTTCGACGCCGCCAAGATTGGGCATCTCGATCTGGTCGCCCGGACGCACGCCTGTCCCTGCCGCGGAATCACCCATGCGCAACAGGCTGGTGACATCCGCAGGTTCGACACTGCGCCCGCCTTCAAGCCGAGCATAAAGCCCGTTCAGCACCGCCACGGCACGCGTCGCCGCGTCATCATCGCCAATCACTGACAGCTGGTTGCCCCGGCGCACAATCTGCACCTCGAGCGCCGTTTCTACGGCGGTCAGATTGGCGTCATAGGGGCCGCACAGGTCGATCAGCAGCCGGTTATCCGGAAATTCAAGCTGCTGCGCGTGAGAGGCAGGAGATGTCATTGTATCACTAGATGGCAAAGCGTTTTCCTAATTGGAGATGTCTTTGGATTAATATGGGACATGTTTTCAAACTGTGTACCCCTTGGCACCGACAAAAAAGGGCCGGAGCGTAAAACGCGCCGGCCCGATCCTATGTGCAGGAGTCGTCTCAAGATCAGTTTGGATCTCGGACGCGCGAGCCGCCTTTGAAGTCGCCCGCCGTATAGGTGGGCTGGGCCACGCCAGAGCAGACCGGCTTGCCGTATTTGTCCAAGCGTTGGCTTAGGTAGCCTTCGACGCCATCGTCGATGATCCAGTGGTCGCAGCCATTGGGATCAACCCAGATACCGGCCTGAAGCTGGCTCAGGTGCTTTTTGTCGAAACCGCGGTCAACGGATTTATCGGCGGGGTAGCCCCGGCCTTCGTAGTCAGCGCAAGCACCCAGTGTCAGGGCGCAGGCGGTGACCATCATAATCTTAGCTTTCATCACGTTACTGTCCCCTTAGCGAATGCAGATGATTTCGACGCGGCGGTTCTTAGCCATACCGCCCGATGTGCCGTTGGACGCCGCTGGCATCCGCTCGCCGTAGCCGCGAACATCCGCGATGCGGGCCCCCGACTGCTGTGCAATACTAGCGACAGCATTGGCACGGTTCAGCGAAAGCTTCATGTTATAGGCATCCGACGCACGGCTGTCGGTGTGACCGCTGACGATATAGGACACAGCACCTGTCGACTTGAAGAATTCGGCCAGACGTGCGCGGCCCTGCGGGTGCACGCGGTAGCTGTCAGTGTTGAAAAACTGATCCGTGTTCATCACGCCGCAGACGTTCCCCCGGCGGCAGACCGGAATACCCTGACGTGTGACATGCGGCGTCATGTAGCCTTCGGCACCGTCATCCATAACCCAGTGTTCGCACCCGTCGGGATCAACCCAGATCGTTGGAATATACTGGCCCTTGTCGCGGCCCTGTTGAGATCTTGTTTGTGCATCGGCAGCAGATGCCTGAAGCACGAATGTCGCGGCGATCATGGTGCCCGCAAACAGCCGTAGCCCCTTGGAAATTGTATTGAACACAGCCCTCGTCCTTTTCTTCTGTCCCCCAGTCGGAAAACCCAAAGATACCCCAGGCACCATGGTCGTCCGCTATATGTGGTAAGATTAGGAGGTAAACGAGGCTCTGTGAAGCGCGAATGCGGCCATATTTACTATATTACTGCCACACTTACGCCATTTACCCGCGATTGCAGCCGTTTTGGTCTACAATCAAAGCGGGCAAAGCGCGGCATGCGAGACTTAAATTTGTCGTGCGGTCAGTGAATTGGTTTTGGCATCAACGATTCTGACACGCACAACATCACCAACTTCGGCCTGCGCGTCGTCAATATGCACGGAATGGAGGTATTCTGATTTGCCCACCATCTGCCCTGCCTCGCGGCCGGTTTTTTCCACCAGTACAGACAGGTCTCGGCCGACCATGCTGTTCTGGATCTCGCGCTGTTGGCCGGTGATAAGGCCTTGCAGACGTTGCAGCCGCTCATCGGCCACGGCGGCCTCCACCTGCGGGCGTTCAGCGGCGGGGGTGCCGGGGCGGGTCGAGTATTTGAATGAATAGGCATAGCCGTATTTGACCTCGCGGACGAGTTCCATCGTGGCCTCGAAATCCGCGTCGGTTTCTTCAGGGAAGCCAACGATGAAATCACCCGACATCACGATATCGGGGCGTGCGGCGCGGATGCGTTCGATCAGCCGCAGATAGCTTTCGGCGGTGTGGCTGCGGTTCATCCGCTTGAGGATACGGTCCGAGCCGGATTGCACGGGCAGGTGCAGATAGGGCATCAGCTTGTCGATCTCGCCATGTGCCGCGATCAGCGCGTCGTCCATGTCGTTGGGGTGGCTGGTGGTATAGCGGATCCGCTCCAGCCCGTCGATCTTGGCCAGCTCCTTGATCAGACGGGCGAGCGTGTAATCCGCGCCCTCTGCGCCCACGCCGTGATAGGCGTTGACGTTCTGACCCAGCAAAGTGACTTCGCGCACGCCGCGTTCTACCAGTTCGCGCGCTTCGGTCAGCACACGGGTTGCAGGGCGCGAGACTTCGGCACCACGGGTATAGGGCACCACGCAGAAGGCGCAAAACTTGTCGCACCCTTCTTGCACGGTCAGAAATGCAGACGGTGCACGTTTCGCTTTGCCGCGGCCCTTGAGCTTTTCGAATTTGTCTTCTTCGGGGAAATCCGTATCTAGCGCGGTCTTGCCGGACCGCACGCGGGCCTCCATCGCGGGGAGCCGGTGATAGGATTGCGGCCCCACGACCAGATCAACAGCCGGTTGACGGCGCATGATCTCTGCCCCTTCGGCCTGCGCCACGCAACCGGCCACCCCGATCTTTAGATCGGGGTTCAGCTCTTTCAGTGGCTTCAGACGGCCCAGCTCGGAATAGACTTTTTCGGCCGCTTTTTCACGGATGTGACAGGTGTTCAGCAGGATCATATCCGCATCGGCCGCGGTTTTTGTCTCGACGTAAGTATCGCCCAGAGACTCGGCCATACGTTCACTATCGTAGACGTTCATCTGGCAGCCGTAGGTCTTGATGAACAGCTTTTTTGGCGCGGTCATGGCAGGGTCCGTTGATCAAAGGTGCAAAAGCGCGGTCTAGCAGCGCCAGCGTTCTCTTGCAATGCGTCCCGATTTGACAGATTTAGGACAAAGCGCAGTTTCCACCGGGGTGTCATGCAATACCGCAGTCTTGACCATTTTATCAGTGACAGCAAAACGGTGCTGAGCAAGGGGCCCATTGCGCTCATCATGGTCGAGGACGCGGTAGAGATCGAGACGACGTTGCGCCATCACCAGCAGCTTGGGTTTGGCACGTTGGTTGCCTTTATGCCCCCCAGCTTTGCACTGGCCCGCGATGTGGCCGAAAGCAAAGGCGTGCTGCGCGTGGATTATAACATGGACCGCGATGGCGCGTTGCTAGATGCGGTGAACGCCGTGATCGAGGCCGCGCCGGGGCAATGGCTGTATGTCTGCTATAACGCGGAATACCTGTTCTACCCCTTCTGCGAGACGCGCACAGTGGGCGAGATGTTGGCGTTTCATACCGAAGAGCGCCGCGATGCGATGTTGACCTATGTCGTCGACCTCTACGCAGATGATCTTGAAACGGCACCCAACGCCGTGTCCTTGGACAATGCCTTTATGGATCGGTCCGGCTATTATGCGCTGGCCCGTCAAGAGACGCCGGATGCCGCCCCCAAAGAGCGGCAGTTGGATTTCTTTGGCGGATTACGGTGGCGCTTTGAGGAACACGTGCCAGCGGCGCGGCGCAAGATCGACCGCATTTCCCTGTTCCGCGCCAAACCCGGCTTGCGGATGCTTGGCGATCACACGTTCTCGGATCAGGAATACAACACCTACGCCTGCCCGTGGCATCACAATATCACAGCCTCCGTCTGCTCTTTCCGCACGGCCAAGGCGCTCAAGTCCAATCCGGGCAGCAGGGACAGTATCGCCAGCTTCAAATGGCATAACTCTGCGCCGTTTGAATGGCATTCTCGCCAACTGCTGGATCTGGGGTTGATGGAACCGGGGCAGTGGTTCTGAACGGACGGAACCGGTAAAAGCCGCGTCCCTGACCGAAAGGCCCTAAACCTTCCGGCGCAGGCGGATCACCACATCAACCGATGCGATCTCGGCCCCTTCGGGGGCGTCGGGCAACTGCGCGATCACAAGCTGATCAGAGGGCGCATCGGATAGGCGTGCCTCGTCCTCCCAGAAGAAATGGGGGTGATCATGGGTGTTGGTATCGAAATAGCTTTTGGACCCGTCAACCGTGACTTCTTGCATCAGCCCCGCATCGCAAAAAGCGCGCAGGGTGTTGTAGACGGTTGCCAGCGACACGGCATCGCCCTGCCCCTTGGCCGCGTCAAACAGGCTTTCGGCGGTGACATGGCGGTGCTGACCGTCGCCCACCAACAGATGCGCCAGCGTCATGCGCTGCCGCGTGGGACGCAGGCCCGCCTTGGCAAGCCACTCAGAACTGATCTGCTGTGTTGTTTGGGTCATTGGCTATAAGTACCTCTCATGCGCTATATATAAGGGGCAATGGCGATGGTTTTCAAACGGAAATCCCGAAACACCTGCCAGCACCGCCCTGCGCCGTGGCGTAAATGCGATCTGCCTGCGCCCTTGCGGGCCTGCGGTGCGCAATGCTAAACCTGCCGGGATTTGAAATTCAGCCCTCAGGAGCCGCGATATTATGGCCGACTACCCCACCAGCTTTGACAAAGAAGCTCTGCTCAAATGCGCCCGTGGCGAGCTTTTCGGCGAAGGCAACGCGCAGCTGCCCGCCCCGCCGATGCTGATGATGGACCGTATTACAGACGTATCCGCCGATGGCGGTGCCCACGGCAAAGGACACATCACGGCCGAATTCGACATCACGCCCGACCTGTGGTTCTTTGACTGCCACTTCCCCGGCAACCCGATCATGCCAGGCTGCTTGGGCCTTGATGGACTGTGGCAGCTAACCGGCTTTAACCTTGGCTGGCGCGGCTGGCAGGGGCGCGGCTATGCGCTTGGTGTCGGCGAAGTGAAACTGACCGGTATGGTACGCCCTGACCGCAAGTTGCTGACCTACAAGATCGACTTTACCAAAGCGATCCAGACCCGTCGCCTAACCATGGGCGTTGCCGATGGCATCGTCGAAGCTGACGGCGAAGTGATCTATCAGGTCAAAGACATGAAGGTCGCGCTAAGCGAGAGCTGAGCGGACATCCGATCATCTTGCTGATCATCCAGACAGACTGATGACTTGATTTGTCGCCCCATAGGCGGCAAACGGGAAACGAACGTGCGGCCCCGCGACAAGCGTGCGGGCCGCGCAGCATCAAGAGGGCACCCGCCCCACACAGATCAAGGGAGTGCAGCCCATGCGCCGCGTCGTTGTCACAGGATTGGGAATTGTCTCGTCCATCGGAAACAATGCAGAAGAAGTTCTGGCATCGCTTAAAGACGGGACCAGCGGCATCGTCGCCAGCCCCGAAATGACAGAGCACGGCTTTCGCAGCCGCGTTGCGGGGACGCTCAAGATTGATGTGGCCGACCACATCGACAAACGCGCGCTGCGTTTCATGGGCGGCGGCGCGGCATATGCCTATATCGCGATGCAGCAAGCCATCGCGGATGCGGGCCTGAGCGATGACCAGATCAGCAACCCGCGCACCGGCCTTGTGGCGGGCTCCGGCGGGCCGTCGACCTCGGCGTTGTTCACCGCGCATAACGTTGTGCGGGACACCGGCGCGACCAAGCGTATCGGGCCGTTTGCCGTTCCGAAATGCATGTCGTCCACCGTCAGCGCGAACCTGTCGACCGCCTTCAAGATCAAAGGCATCAACTATTCCATCACCTCGGCCTGCTCTACCTCGCTGCATTGCATCGGCAACGCAGCGGAACAGATCATGCTAGGCAAGCAAGACGTGATGTTCGCAGGCGGCGGCGAAGAGCTGGACTGGACGCTGTCCTGCCTGTTCGACGCCATGGGCGCGATGAGCAGCAAGTATAACGACGCCCCTGAAGCAGCGAGCCGCGCCTTTGACGCCAACCGTGACGGGTTCGTCATTTCGGGCGGCGGCGGCATGTTGGTGCTCGAAGAGCTTGAGCACGCCAAGGCGCGCGGTGCCACGATCTATGCCGAAGTTACCGGCTATGCGGCGACATCGGACGGTCACGACATGGTGGCCCCGTCCGGCGAGGGCGGCGAACGCGCCATGCGTCTGGCGCTGGAAACCCTGCCCGAGGGCCGCAAGGTCGGCTATATCAACGCACATGGTACCTCCACACCTGTCGGCGACGTGGGCGAGATCGAAGCGGTCCGCCGCGTCTTTGGCCAGGGCAGCACGCCCCCCGTCAGCTCCACCAAGTCGATGACCGGCCACGCCCAAGGCGCCGCCGGCGCGCTCGAGGCGATCTTCTGCCTGCTGATGCTCAAGAATGACTTTATCGCCAAATCCATCAACGTCGTTGATCTGGACCCGAAACTGGACCCGTCCGAAATCGCCCTGGAGCGTGTGGACAATGCCGGTCTGGATTCGGTGATGACCAACTCCTTCGGGTTCGGCGGCACCAACGGATCGATGATCCTTTCCAAATTCCAAGAGTAAGGGCAGCAAATGTCAGAAATGCTTAAAGGAAAACGCGGCCTGATTATGGGTGTCGCGAACGAACGCTCCATCGCTTGGGGCATTGCCAAGGCGATGGCCGAAGCCGGTGCGGAACTGGCCTTCACCTATCAGGGCGAAGCCTTTGGCAAGCGTCTTGAACCTCTGGCGCAGAGTGTCGGGTCGGACTTCATGGTCGATGTCGACGTGACCGATGATGCCTCGCTTGATGCCGCGTTTGACCAATTGGGCGCGCGGTGGCCCACGATCGACTTTGTTGTCCACGCCATCGCGTTTTCCGACAAGTCCGAGCTGACAGGCCGCTTCCTGAACACCAGCCGCGAGAACTTTAAAAACTCGATGGATATTTCGGCCTATTCCTTCATCGAGGTCGCACGTCGGGCGCATCCTTTGATGGTGGAAAATGGCGGCACATTGATGACGCTGACCTACATGGGATCTAACCGCGTCACGCCGAACTACAACGTCATGGGCGTGGCCAAGGCCGCATTGGAAAGCGCCACGCGCTATCTGGCGAATGATCTGGGCCCCGAAGGCATCCGCGTCAACGCGATCAGCCCCGGCCCGATGAAAACGCTTGCCGGTGCCGCGATTGGCGGCGCGCGCAAGACTTATAAACACACCGACACAAACGCCCCCTTGCGGTCCAACGCGACACTTGAAGCCGTTGGCGGGACAGCGGTCTATCTGGCCTCGGATGCCGGTGCCTGCACCACGGGCGAGATCATCCGCGTGGATGGTGGGTTCCATGTGCTGGGGATGCCACAGGCCGAACATCTTTGACGGTACTGGCGGACCGGGGCGCTGCCCCGGACCCCGGGATTTTAGACCATTTGGAAATAGGGCGTCGCGTTTAGCGTAGGGGCGGGGTTTGGTAGAGCCAGACCTTCATGCCGCCGTGCGCGATGGCAGGGCCTTGGGGTTTCCACGGCAGGCCGGTGGCTTTGGCCAAGGGCGGCTCGGACGTGACGAGGCCGACGCGCCAGCCCTTGAAGCGCGTGAGCAGCGTTTGCCCAAGCGTTCCATAAAGCGGGTAGAGCAGTTTCTTGTTACCGATGCGGCCGCCGTAGGGCGGGTTCACCATGACTAGGCCCGGTGGTCCGTCTGGCGGGGTCAGCTCCCCCGCGGCGTGATTTTCGAAGGTCACGGCATTGGCCACCCCTGCCCGTTCAGCATTCATACGGCTCATCCGGACGGCACCGGCGTCGCGGTCGGAACCGTAGAACCGCAGCGGCGTCGACGTGGCGGGGGTGTCTCTCATGGCGGCCCATTGGTCAGCGTCAAAGCTGGCGAGGTCCTCGAAAGCGAAATGGCGCGAGCGGCCGGGGTTCAGGCCCATGGCGATCTCGGCGGCCTCGATCACGAACGTACCTGAGCCGCACATCGGGTCGACCACAGTCTCGGTGCCGGTGTACCCCGCTTGACGCAGCATCAGATAGGCTAGGTTCTCGCGCATCGGCGCTTTGCCGACGGCTTCCTTGTGGCCGCGCTTGTGCAGCGACTCGCCCGAGGTATCGAGGCTGATGGTCACTACATTGTCGTCGATCCGCACCTTGAGCACGAGCGCCGCTTCGGGCGAGATCGTCACCCCGAGGCTTTCGCGCAGGGCGGTTTCAATCCGCTGTGTCGCGGCACCGGCGTGGTAGATTTTAGAGGCTTTCGTGGTCACCTGTACCCGTAACGGCACATCTGCGCGCAGCACATCGCCCCAGGGGAACTTGCGTGCACGTTTGTCCAGTTGCGCCAGATGGAACGCCATGAAGGACCCGATCCGCGCCAGCACGCGCGAGGCACCGCGCAGTTGCAGGTTCGCGCGCCATACCTCGGGCCAGTCGCCCTGCACCGTGATCCCGCCGGGCGTGGTGACGGGATTGGCAAAGCCTTTCTCTGTCACCTCGGCCAGAAGCATGTCTTCCAGACCGGGGGTGGCCACGATAAAAATGTCGAAGGTGTTTTGACTGTCCATAACCGCTGCATACTGCGCGGCGCGCGAGGTTTCGAGCGGTTTCTTGGGACAAGACAGTCCGGCGCGATCAAAAGCGCCGGACTGTATGGGCCTGTTTAGGCGATTTTTACCAGTTCGATGTCGAACTGCAGGTCTTTGCCTGCCAGCGGGTGGTTCGCATCAAGTGTGACAGTGGAGTCGTCGACTTCGACAACCATCACCGGCATCGCCTGCCCGTCGGGGGTTTGCATCTGCAGCTGCGTGCCGATTTCCAGCGGGATATCCGCAGGGATGCCTTCGCGCGGCACGGCCTGACGCATCTCGGGGTTCACATCGCCGTAGGCATCAGCGCTGTCAATTTTGACGACTTTCTTCTCGCCGACTTCCATCCCGGGCATCGCGGTGTCGAGGCCGGGGATGATCTGGCCGGACCCAACCGTGAATTCCAAAGGCTCGCGCCCTTCCGAGCTGTCGAAGGTGCTGCCGTCAAGCAACGTACCAGTATAGTGAATAGCAACGGTATCGCCGGATTTAACCTGCGTCATAGAAAGCTCCGATCCATAAAGGGAAAATACAGGAGGCCGCGTATCTGCGCGGGTGCTCCGGGTTCGGCGCGCAGTGTTTCAAGCCTGCTCCCTGTCGTAAACCCCCCTGCGGCCAGTTTTTCGGCCTTTTCTGTTCGGACGGCGCGTGACAGTCTCGCGGCAGGATATTTCAGGGGGGAAAATCATGGCGATAACAACATGCGTGTTCGATGCATATGGTACCTTGTTCGATGTGGCCGCCGCCGCACGGCAAGCCGCATCAGAGCCGGACTTTGCAGCGATAAAAGACAGCTGGCCACAGGTCGCGGAACATTGGCGACAAAAGCAGTTAAGCTACTCTTGGCTGCGCGCTGTCACCGGTACCCATGATGATTTCTGGCAGGTCACCCAAGAGGGTCTGGACTGGGCACTAGAAAAGACCGGGCACGACGACAACCCTGCCCTGCGCGCTCGTTTGCTGGCGTTGTACTGGGAGCTTCAGGCATTTCCCGAAGTGCCTAAGATGCTGAAAAAATTGAAGGATAAGGGATTGAACACGGCAATCCTATCGAACGGGTCGCCGGCGATGCTCGAAGGGGCGGTGTCATCCGCCGGTCTGGCCGACACGCTGGATGCCGTTTTGTCGGTCGAAAGCGTAGGAATCTTCAAGCCTGATGCGCGTGTCTATGAACTGGTCGGCCAAAAGTTCGGCTGCACGCCATCACAAGTGCTGTTTGTATCGTCCAATGGCTGGGATGCAGCGGCGGCAACCGGCTTTGGCTTCACGACCGCCTGGGTCAACCGTGCGGGCGAACCGATGGACCGTTTACCATGGAAGCCCGTTCATGTGCTGCAGGACCTGAACGGCATCCCAGAACTGGCAGGCGTATAATGGCTCATTTCACCACATCCGACGGGCTATCGCTCTATTTTGCCGATGAAGGTCAGGGGCTACCGATTCTCTGCCTTGCCGGTTTGACGCGAACCACGGCGGATTTCGACTATGTAACCCCGCATCTGAAAAACGTGCGTCTGATCAAGATGGATTATCGCGGGCGGGGGCATTCCGACTTTGATCCCGACTGGTCGCATTATTCCCCCCCCGTTGAATGCCGCGACGCGTTGGAGCTGCTGGACCATCTGGGGATCGACAAGGTCGCCGTGCTTGGGACGTCACGCGGGGGACTGAATGGGTTGGGGTTGGCCAAGGCAGCCAAGAACCGGTTGCTGGGCGTCGCCTTTAACGATGTCGGGCCACATATCGACCCGCAGGGGCTGGATTTCATCATGGACATCTCCTCGCAGGAAGTAGATAAAGCGGATGGTTTTCATTTTCCAACCAGCATTCAGAGGCGATAAAATCGTCGACCGCATCAACCGTTACCGGGCCATAGGCAACTCGACCGCGCTCGGTTTGAATTTCTATCATCGGTTCTAACCAATACAGGCCACGAGAACCATTGCGCACAATATGAATGGGGAGTTTTTTTTCATCAGCTAGCTGCTGAATAGATTCTGCGACCCTATCGGAACCTAACGATAGAGCCGTTGTATCTCTGGGGATATACAAGGTAGGAATGGCAACTGAACTCATCTCACGTCACCTCCAGACTTTAGCTCCAGCACCTGGGTGCGAAGCCCCGACACCAACTGATCAAATTTATCCGTATCCACATGAC
>LAZR01000281.1_pt1 | contig 47886 bp, 38 predicted proteins | sample 329461 | NCBI WGS metagenome assembly LAZR01 (sample SAMN03002196, study PRJNA259156) | marine sediment metagenome | biome: sea floor; feature: Hydrothermal impacted sediments; material: marine sediment; isolation source: Loki non-amplified sample from Loki's castle hydrothermal vent sediment ...
CGGCCATGGATGCGCCCGCCGTCTATGAGTGGGATGAGCTTGAGTGCGAAGGCACCCCGAATCTTGCTACTCTCGCGATAGTCGAGGATCATGCGCACGACCGCGTGCTCGGACGCGAGCGACTCCAAGACCTTGTCGTCGGTGGCGAATCTCTTTCCAGCGGGCGTCATGTGCCCCGGCGGGAGTTTAAGCTCCCCGAACAGCAGATCCGCCACCTGATCACCGGAGTCCGGATTGATGACGCGCCCGATTGCACGTTCGATCGTGCCGCTGATCTCGGCCATGCGCAACTCGGCCTTGTGGGCGATGCGCTCGAATTCGTCCGCGTCCGCCCCCATGCCGATCTGTTGCATGCGGCTCACCATGGGGTAGATCGCCATGTCGAGCGCCAAGGTCTTCTCCAGCCCGAGGAGCGTGACGCGGGCGCGCAATGGGTCGTAGATGCGCCTCGTCCCATCGGCATCGCGGGCGCTGTAGTCCACGGCCACCTTGTCGTCGATGTCGTCGAGCGTCGGTTCCGTGATCGGGCCGAAGGCCGCCTCGGCGGGGGTGCGGAATGTGGTGGATACCAGCACGGGGCCAAAGATTTCGTCCTGCATCAAGGCATCGGCAGGGTTCATGCCGGTGATCAGTGTTGGGGGATAATAGCAGCCGGTCGCAGGGATATCGCCTGCGGTAAAGACTTCGCCACTGGTGTTGGCCGCGACCATATCGGTCACGCGCTGCACCTGAACGGGATCGACCAGCGCGCCCACGTCCACGGATTTATCCAGCGGATCACCGACCCGCAGCTTCGCCATCCGCGCCCGCAGCTTGGCATAGAACCGATCCGCCACAGGCTCATGCACCAGCAGGCGCGAGCCTGCACAGCAGACCTGCCCCTGATTGAACCAGATCGCGTCGACCAGCCCCTCGACGGCTGAATCCAGATCCGCATCGTCGAATACGATATAGGGCGACTTGCCCCCCAGCTCGAGCGTCAGCGCCTTGCCGCTCCCGGCTGTCACCTCGCGGATATGCCGGCCCACGGGCGTTGATCCAGTAAAGGCGATCTTGTCGACATCCGCCTGCACGATCAACTCGCCCACGGCACCGTCGCCTGTTACAATATTGACGACACCCTTGGGCAGGCCCGCCTGCACACAGATATCCGCAAACAGCAGCGCAGTAAGCGACGTATACTCCGCCGGTTTTAATACCACCGTGTTCCCCATCGCCAAAGCAGGTGCGACTTTCCACGCCAGCATCAATAGCGGGAAATTCCACGGGATGATCTGCCCACACACGCCAAGCGCCTCTGCGTCGGGAAGCTCGGACTCCATCAACTGGGCCATGCCTGCGTGATAGTAGAAATGCCGCTGTGCCAAGGGCACATCCACATCGCGCGCCTCGCGTATGGGTTTACCGTTATCCAGCGTTTCCAGCACGGCGAACAACCGGCTGTGTTTCTGCAGCAACCGCGCCAAGGCATATAGGAACCGCGCACGCCCGTGACCGCCCAGCTTGGCCCATTTGGGCTGTGCCTTGCGCGCCGCGGCAACCGCGGTGTCGACCTCTGCTTGGCTGGCCTGCGTCAACGTTGCCAGCACATTGCCATTGGCGGGGTTGCTGCTTTCGAAATCATCGCGTGCGTCGGTGAACGCGCCGTCGATGAAATGCCCGAAACGGCTGCCTTGATCGACCAGCCACGCCAGCGCGTCAGCGGCATTCTCCGGTGCCGTCCCATAGTCCATGGTTTCATAGATTTCGGACACGCTCATGGGTTCACCCTTTTCAAAATACTCAAATCCGACATTGGTTTCACGCGGCTCAGCTGATGGCGTGACGATGGCTTGCGGAATAGCTGCCCGACACATGGTGGTCGAGCTGGCGTTCGATGTCGCCCAACAGCGACGACGCCCCGAAACGGAACAGGTCAGGCTGCAACCAGCGGTCGCCCAATTCCTCTTTCATCATGGCAAGATAGACCAGTGCGTCCTTAGCTTTCGAGATCCCGCCCGCAGGTTTATAGCCGACGCGGAAGCCGGTCCGGTCGAAATAGTCGCGGATCGCGCGGATCATCACGAGAGTCACGGGCAGGGTCGCATTAACGCTTTCCTTGCCGGTCGAGGTTTTGATGAAATCTGCCCCCGCCATCATGCAGATCAGCGACGCACGCACGACGTTGCGCAGGCTGCCCAACTCTCCGGTTGCGAGGATCGCTTTGACGTGGGCATCGCCGCATGCGGCGCGGAAGGCACGCATTTCATCATAAAGCGCCTGCCAGTCGCCCGACAGGACATGGCGGCGCGAAATAACGATGTCGATCTCGGCGGCACCGGCGGCGACGCTCATCTCGATCTCGCGCAGGCGCAGCTCGAACGGGGAGAGACCGGCGGGAAAACCTGTAGAAACGGCGGCAATCGGGATGCCCGTGCCCTGCAGTGCTGCTTTGGCGGGGGCGATCATCTCGTGGTAGACACAGACCGCGCCCACGGTGATCTGTGACATGCCAAGCGCGTCCAGCAGCGCGGGCGCAATCGGTTGACGGGCCTTCGCACAAAGCCGTTCTACACGGCGGGCGGTATCATCCCCCGACAGCGTGGTCAGGTCGATACAGCTGACGGCGCGCAGCAGCCACGCGGCTTGATGGTCTTTTTTCACGGACCGGCGTGCGGGCAGGCCAGCGGCACGGCGCTCTACCGCAGAGGTGTTCACCTGCACGGCGCGCACCCAATCCATATCCAACGGCATCCCCGGATTGCGGGGGTCAGTCACCTGTGGCAGGTGGCTTTGGGCCAGTTCGGTCGGGGTGTTTACATGCGTGGACATGGGCGCTTTCCTGTCTGATCAGACAGGTAATGTGCCACGGGGCAGCCGCGCAATGCAAGCATCGCGCCCTCACGTCACATCCGGCAGCGACGTTCAGCTGCCGCGATAGGTGGAATACCCGAAAGGCGACAGCAAAAGCGGCACGTGGTAATGCGCGTCCGTGTCCGAAATGCCAAAACGCAGCGGGATTTGATCAAGGAACCGCGGTGCCTCTGGCTCTGCCCCAATCGCGTCGAGATAGCCACCGGCGTCGAACACCAGCTCGTACGTGCCGGCTGCAAACTGGCCTTTGGGCAGGATCGGCGTGTCGGTGCGCCCGTCGGCATTTGTGCTCATCTGGACCAGCTTCATGCGGTTGGTCCCTTCGATCCGGTACAGCGTGATCTCCATCCCCCCTGCGGGGCGTCCGCGTGCGGTGTCCAAAACATGCGTCGTCAAGTAGCCGTTTGCCATGAGTAGGGTCTTTCCTGATCCGTTGGACCCTTACGATAGGCAGGTGTCGCGGTAGGTCAATGGCGGATCAGCGGCGAAGGCCGAGGGGCGGGAAAGGTCGCTGATTCGGGCGGCGATGAAAAAATATGCGCATACCGATTCGTTTTTACTTGAGCCGCGAATCATCCTGAGCCTATATGGTAGACAACATACAATCGGAGGTGTCGCCTGCCAGCGATCCATACAATCCGAATATGTATTCTGGGGGACAGAATTCTTATGATCGGGCAAGCTGCATCTGGTGCGGCGATCATTGGGCAGGGGCCGGCAGGACTCGTGTTGCATAGCGCAGCAAGAGCGGCCCCTTCCACTCACCTTCCCGCCCGATTTTAGCCCCATATGAGTTTTAGTTTCAGGCCGGCCAGCGCCTTAGAACTTTCGGTATAAGAGAGCAGGGCCACTCGAGCCGATCTGGCAGCCAGCCAACCTTCTGTAAGGGGGTGGCTGGCTGTACATTGCGAAAAATCAGTGCCAGAAAACTGTAGGTTGAACAAAACAATCGGCCCACAGTGCGAGGTTTCCCTTTGCAGGCGGGCGCTGACCAAAGGACGATCTCATGACACGTTACCCTCGTGATTTTCACGGCTACGGCCCGACACCGCCTGACGCTCAATGGCCGGGAGGGGCGCGGATCGCTGTACAATTTGTGCTGAACTATGAAGAGGGCGGCGAAAACTGTCTGCTCCACGGGGATGCCGCATCAGAGGCATTCTTGTCCGAAATCGTCGGGGCCGCCCCTTGGCCGGGGCAACGCCACTGGAACATGGAATCCATCTATGACTATGGCGCGCGGGCGGGGTTCTGGCGGCTGCACCGTCTGTTCACCGGTGCCGATATCCCTGTCACCGTCTATGGCGTCGCCACCGCCTTGGCGCGGTCGCCGCAGCAGGTAGAGGCGATGACCCAAGCTGATTGGGAAATCGCAAGCCACGGGCTGAAGTGGATCGACTACAAGGATCACACTGCCGAAGTCGAAAGCGCCGACATGGACGAGGCGATCCGCCTGCACCGTGAAGTCGTCGGTCATGCGCCGCGCGGCTGGTACACGGGGCGCAGCTCTGTGAACACGGTCGCGCTGGCGGCAGAGACGGGGGCGTTCGATTATATCTCTGATACATACGACGATGATCTGCCCTACTGGACACAGGTGGCGGGCCGCGATCAGCTGATCATACCCTATACGCTCGACTGTAACGATATGCGCTTTGCCACGCCGCAGGGCTTTAACTCGGGTGAACAGTTCTACACCTACCTGTGCGATACCTTCGATGCGCTTTATGCCGAAGGCAGCGCAGGGCAGGCCAAGATGATGTCGGTCGGCTTGCACTGTCGCTTGATCGGGCGGCCGGGGCGCATACAGGCGCTGAAACGCTTTATCGACTATATCAAAGGGTTCGAGGGCGTCTGGACGCCGCGCCGCATCGACATCGCAGATCATTGGCGCGCAACCCATCCGCCGCAGCCGCGCTTGCGTCTGGATCAGATGGACCGCGCCAGCTTTGTCGCAAAATTCGGTGGCGTGTTTGAACATTCACCGTGGATCGCCGAACGCGCTTTCGAGCTTGAACTTGGGCCGGCGCATAGCTCTGTCGCGGGTATTCACAATGCTTTGGCGCGGATGTTCCGATCGGCGACGCGGGCGGAACGCCTGGGCGTGCTGACCGCGCACCCCGATCTGGCGGGCAAGCTGGCGGCGGCCAAACGGCTGACGGCGGAAAGCACGCAAGAACAAGCCAGCGCGGGGCTGGACGCGCTGACCGACGCCGAGCGTACGCGGTTCGAAACGTTAAATAGCCAATACGTCGCGAAACACGGGTTTCCCTTTATCATCGCGGTGAAGGATCACGACAAGGACGGCATCCTGCGCCAGTTCGAGACCCGCATCGCCAACGCAACCGAAGATGAATTTACCACCGCATGCGCGCAGGTCGAACGGATCGCACGTCTGCGTCTAGAGGATATGCTATGACCTACGCGTTTCCCCCCGGCGGTCTGCCGGATCAATCCGTGTCGCCCGAAAGCACAGCTGTTTTCACCGATGCTTATGCGGTGATCCCCGCCTCGGCGCAGCGGGACATCGTGACCAGCCTGTTGCCGGGATGGGAGAACACACGCGCTTGGGTGCTGGCGCGGCCGCTGACCGGTTTTGCCGAATCCTTTGCGCAATACGCGATAGAACTTGCCCTCAATGGTGGCAGCGACACCCCCGAGCCGGACGCACAGGCGCAAGCGGTCTTGTTTGTGGCGGCGGGGACGGCGCGGCTGACGCTGGATGGCGACGCCCACGATCTGGTCGCGGGGTCCTACGCGTATATTCCTCCTGCTACCCCGTGGACGCTGTGGAACACCGGCGATACGCCGTGTGGTCTCCATTGGGTGCGCAAACGGTATGTCCCTGCCCAAGGGATCGACGCGCCAGATGCTTTTGTCACCCATGACAAGGAGGTCGCGCCTATTGCCATGCCCGATACCGATGGGGCTTGGGCAACCCAGCGTTTTGCCGACCCCAGTGATCTGCGCCACGACATGCACGTCAATATCGTGACCTTCCAGCCGGGCGGTCGCATTCCGTTTGCGGAAACCCATGTGATGGAACACGGGCTTTACGTCATTCAGGGCACGGCGGATTATTTGCTGAACCGCGACTGGGTACCGGTTGAAGCGGGCGATTTCATGTGGCTGCGTGCTTTTTGTCCGCAGGCCTGTATCGCAACCGGCGAAGAACCCTTCCGCTATCTGCTGTATAAGGATGTGAACCGCCACATGCCGCTGTCGCTATGAGCCCGCGCGAGATCGCCGTTCAGCCGCTGACCGCTGTCGCCTTCGCTCCTTTCGGAGAAGTGCTGGACGTCTCTGGTACACCGGACCGTATCATCAACGCAGGGCTGTGCGGACGGCATCATGATCTGGCAGCGCTTGATTTCGGGCCGGAGGGGCGCGCGGGCATCAGCATTTTTAACGCGCAGGCACGTAGCTTGCCTTACCGGTTGGACCTGCTTGAACGTCACCCCGAAGGGTCGCAGGCCTTCCTCCCGCTGTCTGGTCAGCCGTTTCTTGTCATCGTCGCACCGGACACAGGCGATGCCCCCGGCACGCCGCTGGCCTTTGTTACCGCGCCTCATCAGGGTGTGAACTTTCGCCGCGGGACATGGCACGGCGTGCTTACGCCTTTGGCAGAGCCAGGGCTATTCGCGGTTGTGGACCGCATCGGCACAAGCGCGAACCTTGACGAATACCCGCTGGACCCGCCTTATGTGATCAAGGGGTAAACCCCGCAGATAATCGGACCGCACCAATAGCGGCCAGTGATCAACAAGGGACATTTGATATGACACGCCACGCCATCGGCACGCCGGAACAACTGCGGGACCCCAATTACATGCCGCCGCTGCATCGCGCCATTCCTTTGGGTGTTCAGCATGTGCTGGCGATGTTCGTGTCAAATGTCACTCCCGCCATCATCATCGCAGGCGCGGCGGGCTTTGGCTTCGGGTCGAATTCGCCCGATTTTCCCGAACTGCTGTACCTGATCCAGATGTCGATGCTGTTTGCCGGTGTCGCGACGTTGTTGCAAACATTGACGCTCGGGCCGGTCGGGGCAGGGCTGCCGATTGTGCAGGGCACATCCTTTGCATTCATCCCCATCATGATCCCGCTGGTGGCGGGCAAAGGTGTCGACGGACTGGCTGCCTTGTTTGGCGGTGTGGTGATCGGGGGCTTGTTCCACGCGTTTCTGGGGCTGTTTATTGGCAAGATCCGATTTGCATTGCCGCCGCTTGTCACCGGGCTGGTGGTCACGATGATCGGTCTGGCTTTGGTCAAGGTGGGCATTCAATACGCCGCAGGTGGTGTGCCCGCGATTGGCACGCCCGCCTATGGCAGCCTGCTGAACTGGTCGGCCGCGCTGGTGGTCATCTTTGTCACGCTGGGGGTCAAGTTTTTCACCCGCGGGATGCTGTCCATTTCCGCGGTGCTGATCGGATTGATCGTAGGGTATGTCTATGCACTGGCCGTCGGTATGCTCAGCTTTGGTGATATCAGCGGGTCATGGTCACGGTCCGCCGCTTTTGCACTGCCCAACCCGCTGAAATACGGGTTCGAGCTTTCGGCAGCCGCGATCATCGGCTTTTGCCTGATGGCGTTTATTTCGGCGATTGAAACCGTGGGCGACGTCGCAGGGATCACCAAAGGCGGCGCAGGCCGCGAAGCGACGGATAGCGAAATTCAGGGCGCGACCTATGCCGACGGGATCGGGTCAGCTGTTGCGGGCATCTTTGGTGGCCTGCCCAACACCTCGTTCAGCCAAAATGTCGGCCTGATCGCCATGACCGGCGTGATGAGCCGCCATGTCGTCACCATCGGCGCGCTGTTCCTGATCGTCTGTGGGCTGGTCCCCAAGGTGGGCGGCGTGATCCGTACCATCCCGATCGAGGTGTTGGGCGGCGGGGTTATCGTGATGTTCGGCATGGTCGTGGCCGCCGGCATGTCGATGTTGTCGGATGTGGACTGGAACCGCCGCAATATGGTGATCTTTGCCATCTCGATCTCGATCGGTCTGGGGCTACAGCTGGAACCGGGTGCGGTTCAACACCTGCCCGATACGGCCAAGATCTTGCTGACCAGCGGTCTGCTTCCCGCGGCCCTGATTGCTATTGTACTGAACCTGCTTCTGCCCGAAGAACTGGCCGAAGAATCAACCGAGGAAGTCTCGGGCGGGTTATCGGGCAGCTCCAAGGGCAAGCTGCCGCATACAACCAAGACACGTCACTAAGGAGCTACCCCCCATGTACGATATGGCCGCCATTGGCGCTTGGATCGAGTTTGCCGTTCGCTGGGTGCATGTCATCACGGCCATCGCGTGGATCGGGTCGTCGTTCTATTTCATCGCGCTGGATCTGGGCCTGCACCGTGACCGCAACCTCAAAACCGGCGCGGACGGGGAAGAATGGCAGGTCCACGGCGGCGGGTTCTATCACGTGCAGAAATATCTGGTGGCCCCCGCGCAGATGCCCGACGATCTGATCTGGTTCAAATGGGAAAGCTATTCAACGTGGCTCTCGGGCTTTGCGTTGCTGATCCTGGTCTACTACCTCGGGGCCGAATTCTATCTTGTTGATCCCAGTGTTGCAGAACTGGCAAGCTGGCAGGCGGTAGGGATTTCCCTGCTGTCGCTTGGCTTTGGCTGGCTGGTCTACGATCAAATTTGCAAAAGCAAATTCGGCGACAACAACACGCGGCTGATGATCGGCCTGTATGTGATCCTCGTGGGGATGGCCTATTTCTATACGTCGGTCTTTTCGGGGCGCGCGGCGCTGCTGCATCTGGGGGCTTTCACCGCGACGATCATGTCGGCAAACGTGTTTTTCATCATCATGCCGAACCAGCGGATCGTGGTGGCCGACCTCAAGGCGGGACGGGTGCCGGATGCGAAATACGGCAAGATCGCCAAACAGCGCAGCACGCATAATAACTATCTGACTTTGCCGGTTATTTTCCTGATGCTCAGCAACCACTACCCGCTGGCCTTCGCGTCGGACATGAACTGGCTGATCGCGGCGCTGGTATTCCTCATGGGGGTCACGATCCGCCATTACTTCAACAGCCTGCACGCGCGTCAGGGCAATCCGACGTGGACATGGGCGGTCACCGCGCTGTTGTTCGTCACGATCATGTGGCTGTCGACTGCGCCCATGTTCCGCAGCGTCGAGCCGGAAGAGGCCACCGGCCCCGCGCTGCGCTTTGCCCAGGCCGAAGGGTTCGACCGGGTGCATGACATCGTGCGTGGCCGGTGCAGCATGTGCCACGCCGCAGAACCCGCGTGGGACGGGCTGCTCTGGCCGCCGAAATCTGTCCGGCTCGAGACCGAACACCAGATCGCCAGCGCGGCCAAACAAATCTATTTGCAAGCAGGGGTGACCGATGCGATGCCCCCTGCAAACCTGAGCCATATGCAGGCCAGCGAACGCGCCGAGATCGTCGCCTGGTTTAACGCGGCCACACAGGATTAACCTCGCCGACGCGCGTTAACCATCCGTATTCGCGGCTTTCAGAATCGCGCGCCTCTATGCTAGGTCTAGCTGCATGGCACATCCAAACCCCAATATAAGCGAAAATCGTCCGGTTATCCGGCAACTGGACGACTCGGCGATTAACCGCATCGCCGCCGGGGAGGTCGTTGAACGCCCTGCCTCAGCGGTCAAGGAGCTGGTCGAGAACGCGATTGATGCGGGGGCCCGCCAGATCACGGTTGAATATGCCGATGGTGGCAAGACGCTGATCCGCGTCACCGACGACGGCTGCGGCATTGCGGCGGTCGATCTGGCGCTGGCGCTGTCACGGCATGCGACCTCCAAGATCGACGGAACGGACCTGCTGAACATCCACACATTCGGCTTTCGTGGCGAGGCGCTGCCCTCGCTTGGGGCTGTCGGGCGGCTGACCATTTGCAGCCGTGTTGCCGGACAGGACGGGGCCGAGATTTCGGTCAACGGCGGCGTGACCGGCCCTGTGCGCCCTGCTGCGCTGAATGGTGGCACCGTCGTCACCCTGCGGGATCTCTTCTTTGCTACGCCCGCACGATTGAAGTTCCTGCGCACCGATCGCGCCGAGGCGCAGGCGATCTCTGACATCATCAAGCGGTTGGCGATGGCGGAACCTTTCGTGCGTTTCACCTTGCGCGATGTGTCCGGCGATGGTCCAGGCCGCGAGGTGTTTCGCGCGGACGCCGAACAAGGCGATATGTTCGCAGCACTGCATGGCCGTCTGGCGCAAGTGCTGGGGCGCGAGTTTGCTGAAAACGCGCTGGCCATTGATGCCGAACGCGATGGTCTGCACCTGACGGGCTACGCTGCCCTGCCGACGTATTCGCGCGGCTCTGTCGTAACGCAATACCTGTTCGTGAATGGCCGCCCGGTGCGCGACAAGCTTTTGGTGGGCGCGTTGCGCGGCGCCTATTTCGACCTGCTGAGCCGCGACCGCCATCCGGCAGCCGCGCTGTTTGTCGATTGTGACCCCAAGCTCGTCGACGTGAACGTCCACCCCGCCAAATCCGAAGTGCGCTTTCGCGACCCCGGTCTGGCGCGCGGGTTGATCGTTTCAGGGTTGCGGCATGCGCTGGCGGATGCGGGGCACCGCGCCTCGACCACTGTGGCGAACGCGACCTTGGGGGCAATGCGGCCCGAACAACCTTCAGGGCGCGTATATCAGATGGACCGCCCCTCGCTCGGTGCGCGCACGACCGCCTATCAGGCCCAAGCGCCGGAGCCGGGATTTGCCGAAACCGCCGGCATGTGGGGCCGTGTTGAAACGCCCCCCCAGTATGGTGCTGACGCCCCTGATGCACAAAGCCATGACGCGCAGACGCCGGCACCCGCGCCGGACTTTCCTTTGGGAACCGCACGCGGGCAGGTGCATGAGAATTACATCATCGCACAAACGGCGACAGGCATGGTGATTGTTGACCAGCACGCAGCGCATGAACGTCTGGTCTATGAAAAGCTGAAACGCCAGATGGCGGAAAACGGTGTCGCAGCGCAGGCCTTGTTGATCCCCGAAATCGTGGATCTGTCAGCGTCGGACTGTGCGCGGCTGCTTGAGGTCGCGGATGAACTTGCGCGCTTTGGGCTGGGGATCGAACCCTTTGGCGGTAGCGCGATCGCCGTGCGTGAAACACCCGCGATCCTTGGCACGGTGGACGCCAAGGCGATGGTGCTGGATATCCTCGATGAACTGGCGGACCAAAATGAAAGCAACACACTGCAGGCCCGGATCGAGGCGATCCTCAGCCGTGTGGCCTGTCACGGATCAATCCGGTCGGGACGCTGGATGCGCGGCGAGGAAATGAACGCGCTGCTGCGCGAGATGGAGGCGACGCCCCATTCAGGCCAGTGCAACCATGGCCGCCCCACCTATGTAGAGCTGAAGTTGAGCGACATTGAACGTCTGTTCGGACGCACATGATCCAGCTTGGCGGTGAAACCTACGCACTGACAGACCCTGCCATGCTGCTGCTGATCGGTGGCGGTTGCGTGGTCTTGCTGGTGCTAATCTTGCTGGTGATGGCCGTGCGGGCCGCGGGCCGCACGGCGCGTGTTGCTGCGCCGTTGACGCGACAGATGCAAATCTTGGGGGGCCATGTGCAACAGCTTGGCATGGGGCAGGAACAACTGCGCGGCGGCTTGCAGACCGTGTCGGACACGCAGGCCAATGCGCAAGCCCAGATGGTACAAAGCATCGAGACGCGGATGGCCCATGTACAGCAGCAGATGCAGGACCGGCTGGCCGATAACGCGGCCCGATCCGCGCGGTCGCTTGCAGAGATGCAAGAACGGATGAGCGCGACGTTGCACGGGTCAAGCAAGCAGACAAACACCAGTCTGACCCAGCTTCAGGAACGGCTGGCGGCGATCGACAAGGCGCAGGATAATATCACCAAATTGTCCGGCGACGTGCTGTCGTTGCAGGATATCCTGAGCAACAAACAGACCCGTGGCGCATTCGGTGAAATCCAGCTGCGTGATATCGTCTCCAAGGCGCTGCCAAGCGACAGCTATACCATGCAGGCGACGCTCTCGAACGGCAAACGCGCGGATTGTATGATCCACCTGCCGAACCCGCCCGGGCCGATCGCGATCGACAGCAAATTCCCGCTTGAAGCCTATGAAGCCCTGCGCCGTGCCAAGACCGATTACGAGGTCAAGGATGCCGCCCGCGCCATGCGCGTCGCGGTCAAATCACACATTCAAGCAATCACTACGAAATACATCATCGAAGGCGAAACAGCCGATGGCGCGCTGATGTTCCTTCCCTCCGAGGCCGTGTATGCGGAACTCCACGCCAACTTTCCCGAGCTGGTCCGCGAAGGCTTTGACGCGCGGGTCTGGATCGTATCGCCGACGACCTGCATGGCGACGCTGAACACCATGCGTGCGATCTTGAAAGACGCGCGGATGCGGGAACAGGCGGGGGCCATTCGCAAGACGCTCAAGATGTTGCACCGCGACGTAGAGCTTGTGGTGGAACGCGTGGGCAAGCTGAACACACATTTCGGACAGGCCCGCGCCGACCTTGAAGGGTTGGGCACTGCCGCCGAACGCGCGGGCAAGCGTGCGGCGCGGCTTGATAATTTTGATTTCGAAGAGTTGTCAGAGCAGGATAGTCGCGTCGTGCCCTTATCGCGCCCTGACAAAACGCCCTAACGGGCTAACTAAGCGAGGAGCCACGCCAAGGGTGTTACAAAAAGTCGTAGTTAGTGCGTTATTAACTGCAACTCATGTAGCGTCCGGACCGTGTATCAGCCCAAGCACAGATCAAACCTGACAGACTGGAATTTCTCGCCTTATGCCATTTGAAGCCATCGACCCGCCACAGAACACCCCTTTGGCTGGCCACCGAAAAATTGCCGTCATCGGCGCGGGTATTTCCGGCATGGGGGCGGCGCATATGTTGGGCGACGACCATCAGGTCACATTGTTCGAAAGCTGCCCCCGTCTGGGCGGTCATGCGCGCACCAAGATGGCGGGCAAGAACGGCGACCAGCCTGTGGATACGGGCTTTATCGTGTTCAACTATGCCAATTATCCCAACCTCGCCGCGCTGTTCAAAGAACTGGACGTGCCCGTGGTTAAATCCAACATGAGCTTTGGTGCGTCCATTGACGGCGGGCGGCTTGAATATGGCCTGATGACGCTGGATTCGATCTTTGCGCAGCGGCGCAATGCACTGAACCCCAAATTTCTGCGGATGCTGACCGATATTGTGCGGTTCAACAACACGGCCACCAAACTGGCGCAGGATCGCACGCTGACCATCGAGGGCTTTTTGGACAAGCTGGGTGCGGGCGAATATTTCCGCAAATATTACCTGACGCCGCTGTCCGGCGCGATCTGGTCCACACCCGTAGACAAGATCATGGATTTCCCAGCCTATTCGATGATCGACTTCTTTGAAAACCACGCTTTGCTAAGCCACACAGGACAGCACCAGTGGTATACGGTCGACGGCGGGTCCCAGGAATATGTGAACCGTCTGGGCGCATCGCTGTCGGGCAAAGGCGTTGACATCCGTCTTGGCACCCCTGTCCAGTCCGTCCGCCGCACCCCGTTGGGGGTAGAGGTGAAAACCAACGGCGCGGAATGGGAAGCCTTTGACGAGGTCGTGTTTGCCAGCCATTCGGATGACGCACTTGCACTGCTGGCCGACCCCAGCGCAGCAGAGCGTGCGGCCTTGGGCGCGGTGAAATACCAACCGAACGACGTGGTGCTGCATGCGGATGCGTCCGTGATGCCCAAGCTGCGCAAAACTTGGGCATCTTGGATTTATGCCGAGGACAAGGGACAGCAGACCGACCGGATTGACCTGACATACTGGATGAATTCGTTGCAACCTATCCCGATGGACGATCCGCATTTTGTCACGCTCAATACCAAACGCCCGATCCGCGAGGAACTGATCTATGATCAGGTCACTCTGCGCCATCCGGTCTATGATCTGGGCGCGTTGGCAGCGCAGGAACAGGTGCGCGGTTTCAATGGCGTACAGAACACCTGGTTCTGCGGCGCATGGATGAAGCACGGCTTTCACGAAGACGGCTTGTCCAGCGCTGTTGACGTGGTGCAGGGGCTGCGTGCCAAGACCAAGGTCGCATTGGCCGCAGAATGAGCGCCGGCGTCGATCATATCCGAGGCGTGACCTATCATGGGCGCAAGGGGGCGGTCGAAAACAGCTTTCGCTATTCTATCGATTATGTCGTGCTGGATGCAGAGGCGGATCTGCAAACGCCCGCGCTTTTCGGGCGCAACCGTGGCGCTGTGACATCCCTGTGGGACGCGGACCACGGTGGCCCCAAAGGTGCGGGTCGCGGGGCCGCTTGGGTGCGCGATGTTCTGGCGCAGCACGACGTTACGGGTGTGGCTCGGATAGAGCTGATGGCACAGCCGCGCGTTCTGGGGCATGTCTTTAACCCCGTCAGCTTTTGGCTGTGCCGCCGCGCGGACGAGGCGCTGATAGCGGTGATATCAGAGGTGTCGAATACATTCGGCGACCGCCACAGTTATCTGTGTCACCACGATGACCTGCGCCCGATAGAGCCGACCGATCACCTGCACGCAACCAAGGTTTTTCATGTCTCGCCCTTTCAGCCGGTCGAAGGGGGATACAGCTTTCGCTTTGATATCCGTGCGGACCGTGTCGGCGTCTGGATCGACTATACCCAAACTGATGGCGGATTGATCGCCACCCTGACCGGTACGCGCAGCCCGCTGACGAACCGTGCTATTCTGTGGTCGCTGCTGCGGCGTCCGTTCGGAGCGCGGCGTGTGCTCGGGCTAATTCATTGGCAGGCGCTAAAACTCTGGTGGAAGGGCGGCGGCTATCGCCCGCGCCCCGAACCGCCGGTGAATGACGTCTCGAAAACGTGACCCGTTCGGCGCATCACCTGCCGGCATATGCGCTGTTTGCGTCGCTGTTGGCGGCGGCGGGGCTGCCGATTTATATTCACGCGCCCAAGTTCTTTGTTGATGAATACGGGGTGTCCCTTGGTGCATTGGGGTCGGTGCTGTTTGGGCTGCGCCTGCTTGATGTGGTCCAAGACCCGCTGCTGGGGCGACTGTCACATATGCTGCGCCACCAACGCGGGGTGGCTGTCGCTATTGGCACAGCCCTGATGGCAGGGTCGATGTTTGCGCTGTTTGCGGTTCCGCCGTTGCTGCCGCCGCTGATCTGGTTTGCGCTGACCCTGACGGGCGTGTTTTCCGCGTTCAGTTTCCTCACGATCTGTTTTTATGCTCAAGGCGTCGCCAAGGCGGCAACGTTGCCCGGGCGTGGGCATTTGATGTTGGCACGCTGGCGCGAAACGGGGGCTTTGCTGGGCGTCTGCGTCGCCTCGGTGCTGCCTGTGATGCTCGGGGTGGTGTTAGGTGCACCGTTTGCGGGGTTCGCCGTCGGCTTTGCCGTGCTTGGCGCGGCGGGCGTTTTTGCCATGCGGGGCGAGTGGCACAGCACAGGCGTTGAGGGCACCACGGGTATCGGCGTTGTGCTGCGCGATCCCGTCGCGCGTCGGCTGCTGGTGATCGCGCTGTTTAATGCAGCCCCGGTTGCAGTCACGTCGACGCTCTTTCTATTCTATGTCGAAAGCGTGCTGCGCGCACCGGGGTGGGAGGGGCCGCTGTTGTTGGTGTTTTTCCTCTCTGCTGCCGTCGCCGCCCCGTTCTGGGGCAAGCTGGCAGAGCGTTTCGGCCCCAAGCCCGTCTTGCTTGCTGCAATGACGCTGGCGATTGTGGTGTTCGCGGGCACATTGCTGTTGGGGGCGGGGGATTTGGCGTGGTTTGTGTTGGTGTGCCTTGCCTCCGGTGCGGTGCTGGGGGCCGATCTAACGCTTCTACCTGCTATGTTCGCAGCACGTATGGCGGTTGTGGCACCGTCTGCCGCCGAAGGGTTCGGGCTGTGGTCACTTGTGTCGAAATTCTCCCTTGCTTTCGCTGCCATAGCGCTACTTCCCACCCTGCAAGCGTCCGGTTTTGACAGCGCTGCCACGGGAAATGCACCTGTGGCGATCACTACCCTTATAGGGCTTTATGCCGGTGTGCCTTGCGTGCTCAAGCTGATTGCCATCGGGTTGATGGCCGCCACGCCGCAGCAAAAGGATGACGAGAAATGATGGATGTTGTTTATGTCTTTATAGGGGCTGCCTTGGTGCTGGCGGTCTGGCTGGCGCGGCGGCTTGTCATGAGCTTTTCTGCACAAAAGCCGTCGGACTATGCGGATGACTACACCGTCTTCGACATGAAGAAGCATCTGAACGGGGCCATGGTCTGCGAAGGCGTAATCTTTGGCCCGTCGGGGCGGGTGACCAGCAGCTTTGTGGCTGACTTTATAGTGACATGGGACGGCGACACGGCGCAAATCAACGAACATTTTGTCTATGATGACAACACCACCCAAGACCGTGTCTGGACGATCACATTGGGCGAGGCGGGGCATTTCACCGCGACAGCACCCGATGTCATCGGCACCGCCAAAGGGCGCAACGTTGGCGCGACGGTACAATCGAAATATGTCATCCAGCTGCCCGATGACGTCGGTGCGCACCAGCTGAAAACTGTGGACTGGATGTATCTTACTCGCGACGGGACGATCATCAACCGCAGCCAATTTCGCAAATTTGGCCTGAAGGTGGCCGAGCTTGTTGCGACAATTCGTAGAAAGGATGAACAATGACCGAATGGACCGGAAAGCGCTATTGGCTGATCGGGGCGAGCGCGGGATTAGGCGAAGCGCTTGCGCATAAGCTTGGCCGACTGGGTGCCGAAGTCATTGTCTCGGCCCGATCCGAAGATAAGCTGGCGGCATTGACCAAGGAATTGCCCGTGTCCGCCAGCTATCAGACCATCGATGTGCAGGATATCGATAGTATCCGTGCCGCGGTCAAAGCTGTTGGTCCAGTAGACGGGATTGTCTATCTGGCAGGGGCCTACTGGCCCTTTGGCGCGCAGGCGTGGGAGCCTGAACACGCAACCACTATGATAGATGTAAATCTTACCGGCCTTGTGCGCGTGATGGGAGAAGTCGTGCCTGATATGGTCAAGCGAGACGCGGGGCATATTGTTATTACCTCGAGCCTTACGGCCTATCGTGGATTGCCAAAATCTATCGGCTACACAGCCTCCAAGGCGGGGACCCTGTCGCTGGCGGAATGTATGCACGCTGATCTACGCAAAACCGGCATCAAGGTGCAGGTAATCAACCCCGGTTTTATAAAGACGCAGCTGACTGACAAGAACGATTTCAAAATGCCGTTCCTGATGGAGCCCGAAGCCGCCGCCCAACAGGTGGTCGAACATATGAGCGGCACCAGCTTTAAGAAGAGCTTTCCGTTCGGATTTTCGCTGTTCTTCCGGCTGGCGCAGTTCCTGCCCGACGGCATTTATTACCGCCTGTTCGGGTGATCCGGTCGGGCGGGTGTCTTGCCCGCCCGCAAAGCATTACAGCTTTGCGCTATGCGTAACGAAAAGCGTGCGTGCACGCTGCCAGACAGGGGCGTCATGATCCGCCAGCGCGGACAGCGTCGGCAGCAGCTGCGCGGCGTAGTCTTCAGAGCTTTCCAGCGGCAGCATCGATGGCAGGTTATCAATCGCGGTGACATCCAACGGCGGGGTATTGTGGACGCGCAAGGCGGGCTCTGCCCATGTTGTTGCGCGGTCATAAACCGGCACAGGGTTGAAATCGCTATCGGGGTCGCAGGCAATATCCCCGATCACCCGCAGCGCCCGTGGCCGATCAAGCGCGCTTTGGGGCACGAAAACCGGTGTCTGCGGCCCCGCCAGAATGCAGTTGAAAAACAGCACGTGCTGCAAGATTTCCGGGAAGGGGCCACCGTGAGCCGTTTCCTTCATGTCCCAACCGGTCACTTTGATGCCAAGGCGCGCGCATAAATCCGCCGCACCGCTGCCGACACGCCCAAGTGCGCCGATGACCAAAGCGTCCGGCACCTCGAGTCCGTCAATCTGTGCCGCAAGGTCGCGGGTCAGCGCGTCGGCGTCCGGATAAGGCGTGATCGCGGCGACGGCCTTGTTGCGGGTTTGGGCTGCCCAGCATTTGACGGCCACCGCAGCGCCGGCAAACCCTGCCCAATACCCAAAGGCGGCGACACGGCGACCGGAATCCTCTGTTAGATATTCCAAATCCAGCAACGTGCCGCCGCCAGCCTTGAAACGCCCTAACAGCGTCCGCCCCGCCGATTGTCCTTTATAGGCGTGCCCAAACATGATGTGCCGATGGACCAATGGCGTGCCGTCTTCAGGTAGCTCTTTCAGGCCAAAGATGATCGCATCAGCGGGGGCATCAGGCCAGCTGTTCTGGGGCGCGATGGCGCAGCCTGTGGCCTTGTAAGCGTCGGTTGCGATGACGCGGGTGTCTGATGCTTCGACCGTGACGCGGAAACCCTGTTCCATCAGCGTCGAAACCCCTTTGGGCGTAATGCCCACGCGGGTTTCATTGTCGCGCTGTTCGGCGCGGACCCAGAGATGTGGCGCGGTCATAGCATGCCTTTGTCTTTTACCGCGACGACACTGTCGCGGGCTTTCATTTGCTGCATGAACGCGGTGATCTTGGGATAGGCCGCGGTCTCTACGCCGTCCCCCTCAAGCCAGTTGCACACAACGAACAGATACGGATCGGCAAGGCTGAAAGCGTCGCCCAATACATACGGTCCGCGCAGGATGTCATTTTCGACAAAATCGGCGCAGGCGGCCATGGTCTCGGGCACCTGAGCGGTCATATCGTCAAAGCTTGACTGGTGCTTGGCCCACCGCGATCCGCGCATTTTGTGGGCGTGTGCGACATGCATGGTCGAGGCGAGGTAATACATCGCACTGCGCATCTGTGCCGCTGCAGTCGCGTCCGACGGGGACAGGCCTGCCTTGGGGGCGATGGCGGCGACATAATCAAGCAAGGCACCCGTTTCTGTCAGGATCGTATCATCCTCAAGGCGCAGCGCGGGAACGCGGCCCTTGGGGTTGATTGCTAGATAGTCGGGTTTTGTCTGCTCTGCCGTGGCGAAATCGACGCGCACCGCGCGATAGGGCAGGCCCGCCTCTTCGAGGGCGATCGCCACCGCGATAGAGATGGTTCCAGGCGTGTAATAAAGCGAAAGCATCATTTTACCTTTCAAATATGGGTCTGCGCGACGCGGCGTGCAGGCGTGTCCAGATGGGGCACCGCGTTGAACAACACCGGTGACCAATGGCCGCCGATGGGGAACAACCGGTGCATTGACGTGTGCATAATCGCCAGCGCAATGCGCGACATGGCCGGAATACCCAGCCCCATCGCCTGCGCCATCACCATAGAAATCAGCCCCCCCGACGTCACCACCAACGCGGGACCGTCCCCGTCCGAGATTTCCTGGAGCACGGATTTGATGCGGCTTTCGAAGTTGGCGTAGCTTTCGGGCGGGTTTTCAAGCTGGTCGCTTTTCCACGTCTCGAACACCAGCGGGAGGTGTTTGGTAAAGCCGCCCTGCTCGGTCGGAAAGGGGATGCCGTGCTGTTGCTCCATCATGGTGGCAAGCGTGAAATACTCAAGCTCGTTCAGCCGTGCATCGCGGACCGGTTCAAGCCCGGTGTTCATGCCTTCGGCGGTTTCTTTATGCCGCCGCAGCGTGCCGGTATAAAGCCGCGTATGATGCGTTTCCGACTGCCGCAGGTGATCGCCCAGCCACGCGGCCTGTTCATGACCAAGCGGGCTGAGCTTGTCATAACTGATTTCGTCTTTGGCATGTGAATTTGCCTGACCGTGGCGGATAAGAGTAATGTGGGACATGGCGCGCCTTTTTCTGTTGCGCCATTGATAGGCAAGCCTTGCGCGGGTTGAAAGGCTGCCGGCACATGGCGCAGGGATTTTTTGCCGCAGGCCCCCGGCGTCGCATATCGGAAACGCCGGTGGCGCAAAAACGGGGCAGGGTGTCGGGATTATGACTGCCGCCGCGCACATGCCCTGCCTATACTGCGGGACGGTACAGGAGGTTTCCACATGGCGAACAAGGTTAAATTCACGCTCGACGGCGAAACGGTCGAGGCCGATGCCGGGCTGACCATATGGGAAATCGCCAATGGTCGCGGGCTGAAAATCCCGCATCTGTGCTTTACGCCAGAGCCAGGGTATCGCCCTGACGGGAACTGCCGCGCCTGTATGGTCGAGATCGAAGGCGAGCGCGTTCTGGCTGCGTCTTGCCTGCGTGAACCAAGCGACGGCATGGTCGTGACCACCAACAATGCCCGCGCCGAAAATGCCCGCAAGATGGTGATGGAACTGTTGGTTACAGATCAGCCCGCGCGAGAGGTGGCCCATGATAAGTCGAGCCATTTGTGGGATATGGCCGAGATGGAGGGTATCTCGGAAAGCCGCTTTCCCAAGCTGGAAGAGGGGCGCATTCCGCTGCTGGACGACAGCCATGTCGCAATGCGTGTGAACCTTGATGCCTGTATCCAGTGCAACTTGTGTGTGCGTGCGTGCCGCGAGGTGCAGGTGAACGACGTGATCGGCATGGCCGGTAGGGGGCAGGACAGCTATCCGGTGTTCGATATGGACGACCCAATGGGCGCGTCCTCTTGTGTGGCGTGCGGTGAATGTGTGCAGGCTTGCCCAACGGGGGCGCTGATGCCCGCCACGGTGGTCGATGACGCGCAGGTTGGGGACAGCGCCGACTTTGATAGCGAAGTCGACAGCATCTGCCCGTTTTGCGGTGTGGGCTGTCAGGTGTCGCTGAAGGTCAAGGACGGTAAAATCAAATACGTCGACGGCATCAATGGCCCCGCGAACGAGGGGCGGCTGTGCGTCAAAGGGCGCTTTGGCTTCGACTATATCCACCACCCGCACCGGCTGACCAAACCGCTGATCCGTCGCAAGGATGCCCCCCCCAAAGGGCTGAACGTGGACCCGGGCAACTGGCAAACCCACTTCCGCGAAGCCACCTGGGACGAGGCCTTGGATTTTGCCGCGGATGGCATGAAAAAGATTGGCGGCACGGGCGTGGCGGGTTTTGGGTCGGCGAAATGCACGAACGAGGAAGCCTACCTGTTTCAAAAGATCATCCGTCAGGGTTTTGGTCATAACAACGTCGACCACTGCACGCGGCTTTGCCATGCATCGTCCGTGGCAGCACTGATGGAGAACGTCGGTTCGGGGGCCGTTACCGCGACATTCAACCAGATCGAAAACGCCGATGTGGCGATTGTGATCGGCGCGAACCCGACCGAGAACCACCCCGTCGCGGCGACGTTCTTCAAGCAGTTCGCCAAGCGCGGCGGCAAGCTGATCGTGATGGACCCGCGCGGCCAAGCGCTGAAACGTCATGCGTCGCATATGCTGCAATTCCGCCCCGGCACCGATGTGTCGATGTTAAACGCGATCATGCATGTGATCGTCGAGGAAAAGCTGTTCGATCAACAGTATATCGAGGCTTACACCGAAAACTGGGAAATCGAGAAAGCCCACCTGAAAACCTTTACCCCCGAGAAAATGTCCAAGATCTGCGGCATCGACGCGGAGGTGCTGCGCGATGTGGCGCGGACCTTTGCGGGGGCCAATGCGGCGATGATCTTTTGGGGCATGGGCATCTCGCAGCACATCCACGGCACCGATAATTCGCGCTGTCTGATCTCGCTCGCGCTGATGACGGGGCAGATCGGTCGGCCCGGTGCGGGGCTGCACCCGTTGCGGGGGCAGAACAACGTGCAGGGCGCGTCTGATGCGGGGCTGATCCCGATGTTCCTGCCCGATTACCAGCCGGTGTCTGACGACGGCGTGCGGTCTGCCTTTACCGACGTGTGGCAAAGCAGCGATTTCAGCAATCAGAAGGGTCTTACCGTGACCGAAATCATGGACGCGGTGTATGATGGTGACATCCGCAGCCTATATGTTCTGGGTGAGAACCCCGCCATGTCCGACCCCGATGTGGAACATGCCCGCGATGCGCTGGCCAAGCTTGATCATCTCGTGGTGCAGGATATCTTTTTGACCGAAACCGCGAACTTTGCCGATGTGATCCTACCCGCAAGCGCCTTTGCCGAGAAATCCGGCACAGTGACCAACACCAACCGTCAGGTGCAAATGGGCCGCCCCGCCGTGCCGCCACCGGGCGACGCGAAAGAAGACTGGTGGATCGAGGTCGAACTGGCGAAACGTCTGGGGCTGGGGTGGACCTATACCGACCCAAGCCAGGTCTTCGCCGAGATGAAGCTGAACATGTCGTCACTGAACAACATTACATGGGACCGTCTAAAGAACGAAGGGGCCGTGACCTATCCCTCGACCAGTCCCACGGATCCGGGGCAGGCGATTGTCTTTGCCGACGGGTTCCCGCGGCAAGACGGGCGCGCACGGTTCACGCCTGCCAGCATTATCGCACCTGATGATGCGCCCGACGAAGACTATCCGATGATCCTGACCACAGGGCGCCAGCTGGAACATTGGCACACGGGATCCATGACGCGGCGGTCCTATGTGCTGGACGGGTTAGAACCCGAGGCGAACTGTTCGCTCCACCCGTCGACCTTGCGCAAGCTGGGGGTTCAGCCGGGGGCGTATATCCGTCTGACGACAAAGCGTGGATCGATCGAGCTGATGGCCCGTGAAGACCGCGCCGTGTCGCCCGATATGGTTTTTCTGCCCTTCGCCTATGTCGAAGCCGCGGCGAATATCCTGACCAATCCGGCGGTTGACCCCTATGGGAAAATCCCCGAGTTCAAATTCTCGGCCGTGAAAGTAGAGGCCGCAACAGTCCCCCAACCCGCAGAGTAACCCTGCAAATCAACCCCAACCTTTTGCGCGACCACAATATCGCGTGAGACGTTGGGGCAGATGCCGGCCCGGCTCGATATCTATTTAGGTTCAGTGGCGTAGATACCCGCGGCGTTCAGCACGGTTGCGATAGCGGTCGGCCATTTTTGACGCCTCGCGCAAGTTGCCGAAACACTGGATGACCGCTTTGGGTTGTCCGCCGGCCACACCCCATTCGCGCAGTACGGATACTTCGCTAAAGAGGTTCATCGCGATTTCCACGCGGTAAAACAGCCGTCGTTGGGCCGCATTGGTCCGGTAGAGCAAACATTCGATCATCGGTGGAATCTAACGGGCGACAGGGCAGGCGCGCAATACCAAGGTTCATGTCGACGCTAAAAAGATGGGACATGAAAAGGGTGTCAGCTCCATGTAACGTCGCCCAGAAAGATATAGCCCGCCCCATAGATTGTCTTGATAAGCTGGGGGTTCTTGGGGTCTTCGCGCAGCTTGGTCCGCAAACGAGAGATGCGGACATCCATCGCCCTGTCAAAGCTTTCAGAGGCGACGCCGCCCAAGCTTGACTGCATCTGTGCGCGGCTCAGCAGGCGTTTGGGCGCGTCGAGAAACAGGCGCAGGACCTCCCCCTCGGCATGGGAAAACGGGATTTCGGCACCGGTGTCATCCTCCAGCGCGTAGCGGTCGAAATGCGCTTTCCAGCCGCTGAACGCCGCGACCGTGCCTGCCTGCGGGGACGGCTTGGCGCTGCGCAAGCGGGCGCGGATACGGGCGACGACTTCGGCCGGATCAAAGGGTTTGATGATATAATCATCGGCCCCAAGCTCCAGCCCCGTGACGCGGTCCTGCACCTGAGCGCGCCCCGAGATGATGATAACAATCGCACCCTGTTCCAACGCGAGACGGTGCACCAAAGTCAGCCCGTCGGAATCCGGCAGGGACAGGTCGACAAGGCAAACGTCGGGGGTGTGGGTCGCCAAAGCGGCCTCGAACGCGCGGGCGCGGCCGAACGAGAGCGTGTCAAAGCCCGCTTCCTCCAGCGCGACAGCCAGAAGGGTGCGGATTTCGGGTTCATCGTCCAGAATGGTGACAAGGGGGCGGGTCATTGGGCGGCGATCTCTTTCGGGGCAATCAATGCGGTCAGGTCCGCGGCTTCGAACGGTTTGCGCAGCACGGGTGCGAGGGTTTGCGCCTCTAGGAACTGGGCGTCATCGGGCGGCAGCGAGGTCATCAGCACCAGTGGCGGCGCGTCGGGTGGTAGCCGTTTGGCAAGGTCCAGCCCTGTCGCCTCGCCGACAAGCTGGATGTCAGACAGGATCAGCGCGATATCGGGCAGATCGGCGAGTAGCGCGGTCGCTTCGTCCGCGCTGGCAGCTTCGATCACGGAATGGCCCAGGCCCATCAGCATATCCCGCACGAGCGCGCGCAGATCATCGGCGTCTTCGACCAGCAACACCAGCCCGGTGGTGGCAGCGACGGCGGGGCGGTAGGGCAGCCGCATGGTCACCTGCGCGCCATGGGCCGTATTGCCAAGGCGCAGATCGCCCCCCGCCGATTTCACCATATCATAGACCATCGGCAGCCCCAGCCCCGATCCTTCGGCCCCTTTGGTCGTAAAAAACGGATCAAACCCGTGCTCCAGCGCCGAGGGCGAAAAACCGGGGCCGGTATCGCGCAAGACCCATTCGATCCATGTGTCATGGACCTGTCGTACTTCAAGCGAGATCGCCCCCGCAGCCCCGCAGGCATCGCGGGCGTTCAGGATCAGGTTCAGCAGCCCGTCCTGCACCAACCCGCTGTCCAGCAGCACGGGGGTGTCACCCATCTGGTTGTCGATGCTCAGGGTCATGCCCTTGGGCAGGGTGGGGCGCGCGATCAGGGTCAGATCTTCAAGCAGCCGCGGGATATGGGTCGCGGTCGGACGCAGCGTGCGCGCGCCCGTCATATCGGCAATAGAGCTAAGCAACGTGCCGCCCCGGCGCGCCGCGGCAAGAGTGCCTTCGATGAGGGGGGCCGCCTCTGCCGGTTGGCCGTCCAGCCGCCCCAGCCGGGACTGCAGGCCAAGGATGATCGTCAGTAAGTTGGAAAAATCATGCGCCAGCCCCGAAATCACCTGCGCCGCGATCTCGCGCCGGCGGGTCTGCTGCAGCGCGACACGGTTCTGGGTTTCCTCGGTCACATCCATCGACAGGATATAGACCCCGCCGTTTGTATCGGGGGTAAACGCTCCGCGGATGCGCCGGGCACTCATCTCGTCCGTGAATTCGATCACCGACGGCTTTCCGGCAAAGGCTTGGGTGAGCGAGGGGGCGATAGAGTCGTAGGCCTGCTTGCCCAGAACCTCGGTAATATGGCGGCCGATCAGGTCCGCGCGCCGCCCCGGCATGACAGAGGCCAACCGCCGGTTTGAATAGGTGTAACAGGCGTTTGCATCCACATGGGCGATATGGGCCGGCATCATTTCTGTGGTCAGCCGCGTGCGGGCTTCGGACAGGGTAAGCTGGCGTTTCGCCTCTTCCAGCGCGGTGTTCATCGCGGCAAGTTCGCGGTTGGTGGCTGACAGTTCTTCGGCGTGGGCCAGCACCTGCCCCGACAGCGCATCAGACCGCGCGCGCAGCAGTGCCTCTTGCTGTTTGGTGCGGGTGATGTCGGTGTAGACGGTGACCCAGCCGCCTTGGGGCAGGGGCGACCCTTCGACCGAGATGGTGCGGCCATTGGCGCGGGTACGTTCCATATAATGCGCTTCAAACGCGCGGGCCTGTTCCACCCTTTCGGCCACAAAATGCGCCACGTCGTCCACGTCACCGTATTCTCCCAACTGTGCCAGCAGGGTGATCGTTTCTTGAAAGCTCGCGCCGGGGGTGACCAGCGCTTTGGGGAGGTCAAACATCTGCTGGAACGGTGCATTACACAGCACCAGCCGCAAATCCGCGTCATAGATCGTCAGCGCTTGCGCGATCAGGTTCAGCCCCGCAGCCGTCATGAGTTTTGTCTGATGATCGTCGATCTGCATGCGTCCTCCCCCCGGCGGCAGACTGCACCATCCCCAAGGTGCCGCCAAGCGCAACCTTGGGAAATCACGCCTGTTACAATTCGTTAGAATTGAGAAATCATTAGGTAAAAGTTGACGCAGAGCATCGGGTCAACATCATGGTGTGACATCAGAATCGCACCAGCGATCGACCTGCCGAAAAAGAGCAGGGTTTGGGAGGAAGACATTTGGCTCACACGCTCGTGAGCGCCGACGGACCGCAATCGGTTCCGGCGCTGCTGCATCGTAATGCAAAGCAATTTGCGAACGCGCCTGCGTATCGCGAAAAGGAATATGGCATCTGGCAAAGCTGGACGTGGGCACAGACCCGCGACGAGGTCGAGGCGCTTGCGCTTGGCCTGCTGGAGCTGGGCGCGAACGAGGGTGACTTTATCGCCATCATCGGCCGCAATCGTCCCTATCTCTATTGGGCCATGATGGCCGCAGAGATGGTCGGTGCCGTGCCTGTGCCGCTGTATCAGGACGCTAACGCCGAAGAGATGGCCTATGTGCTGGATCATTGTGGCGCGCGTTTTGCCATCGTGGGCGATCAGGAACAGGTCGACAAGGTGTTGGATGTTCAGGACCAGCTGACCCAGTTCGAACGTATGATCTATCTTGATCCACGCGGTTTGCGCAAATACGACCACGCCGCGCTGGACCAGTATAGCGCCGTTCAGGACATGGGCCGCAAGGCGCGCGACAAGCACATCAAAGAGCTTGAGGCGCGTCAGGCCAAGCTGGACTACGACAGCACGGGCGTCATGCTTTATACCTCTGGCACCACGGGTAAGCCCAAGGGTGTGGTGCTGAGCAACCGCAACATTATCGAGACAGCCAAATCCTCTTCCGCTTTCGACAAGCTGCGCCAGACTGACGATATTCTGGCCTATCTGCCGATGGCCTGGGTGGGGGATTTCATCTTTTCCGTCGGGCAGGCGCTGTGGACGGGGTTCTGCACGAACTGCCCTGAAAGCGCGGACACGATGCACGTGGATCTGCGCGAGATCGGCCCGACCTATTATTTCGCCCCACCACGCGTGTTCGAAACCCAGCTGACATCGGTTATGATCCGGATGGAGGACGCGAGCCGTTTCAAAAAGTGGCTGTTCGACAAATTCATGGCCCATGCGCGCAAGGTGGGCCCCGCCATTCTGGACGGTAAATCCGTAGGCGCGATGGACCGTGCGAAATACGCCTTGGGCGAGCTGATGATCTATGGTCCGCTTAAAAACACGCTTGGCCTCAGCCGTGTGCGTGTTGGCTATACCGCGGGCGAGGCGATCGGGCCGGAGATCTTCGATTTCTACCGCTCGCTCGGGATCAACCTGAAACAGCTTTATGGCCAGACCGAAGCCACCGTCTTTATTACCGCGCAGCCCGATGGCGAAGTGCGCAGTGACACGGTCGGCGTGACCTGCCCCGGCGTGGAGCTGAAGATCGCCGAGAACGGCGAAGTCTTCTACCGTAGCCCCGGCGTTTTCGTCGAGTATTACAAAAACCCCGAGAGCACCGCAGATACCAAGGATGCCGAAGGTTGGGTCGCGACCGGTGACGCTGGCTTTATCGAGGAAAGCTCGGGCCATCTGCGCATTATCGACCGGGCCAAGGATGTGGGCAAAATGGCCGATGGCAGCCTGTTCGCGCCGAAATACGTGGAGAATAAGCTGAAGTTCTTCCCCAACATCCTTGAAGCGGTGGTGTTTGGCAACGGACGCGACGCCTGCACTGCCTTTATCAACATCGACCTGACCGCGGTCGGAAACTGGGCGGAGCGCAACAACATCGGCTATGCGTCCTATCAAGAACTGGCGCGGCATCCCCAAGTAATGGACACGATCCAGAGCCATGTGGAAGAGGTCAACGCCTCTATCGCCGAGGATGAAATGCTGTCGGGTTGTCAGGTGCATCGCTTTGTCGTGCTGCACAAAGAGCTTGATGCCGACGACGGAGAGTTGACGCGCACGCGCAAAGTGCGGCGCAAAGTCATCGGCGAGAAGTTCGATGACATCATCACCGCCCTCTACGACGGGTCGCCTTCGGTCAGCACGGTCACCGAAGTGACCTATGAAGACGGGCGCAAGGGGTCGATTGCGGCCACGCTGGAGGTGCGCGACGCCAAGGTGTTCGCAGACACCCGCAAGATGGCCGCGCAATGAGCATGACATCAAACGGATCATGCGGGCGCTTCGATTGCGCAGTGGATTTTAAGACCATTTGGAAGGGGGCTGCGGCGTGAAAGATATGACCGACGGCTATGTCACAGCGGATGGGCGCCAGATTGGCCCCGTTGTGATGGAAATGAAAAACATCACCCTGCGGTTTGGTGGGGTAGAGGCGATCAAGGATATCTCCTTCGATATCCGTCAGGGCGAGATTCGCGCCATCATCGGACCGAACGGCGCCGGCAAGTCATCCATGCTGAACGTGATCAGCGGGTTCTATGTGCCGCAGGAAGGCGAGGTTTGGTACAAGGGGGCCCCACGTCCGTCGATGAAACCTTACGAGGTGGCGCAGCAGGGCATCGCACGCACGTTCCAGAACATCGCCCTGTTCGAAGGGATGTCGGTGCTGGATAACGTCATGACCGGGCGTTTGACCAATATGAAGACCGGCATGCTCTGGCAGTCGATCTGGAAGGGCAAAGCAGAACGCGAAGAGACCGCGAACCGCGAAGTCGCCGAAAAGATCATCGATTTCCTTGAGATTCAGGCGATCCGGAAGACGCCCGTGTCGCGTCTGTCCTACGGCCTGAAGAAACGTGTCGAACTCGCCCGCGCGCTGGCTGCCGAGCCGTCAATCTTGCTGCTGGACGAACCGATGGCGGGGATGAACGTAGAGGAAAAAGAGGACATGAGCCGCTTTATTCTGGATGTGAACGATGAATTTGGTACGACGATTGCCCTGATCGAACATGACATGGGCGTTGTGATGGACTTGAGCGACCGCGTGGTTGTGATGGATTACGGCAAGAAGATCGGCGACGGCACCCCAAGCGAGGTGCGCAACAATCAAGACGTGATCGACGCGTATCTGGGGGTTGCCCATGACTGATTTTGCCACTGGTTTTGCGATGAGGAGGGTCTGATATGCCTGAGCAACTGGCCTTTACAATCGAGGTGTTCCTGAACGGTCTGATGGCGGGCGTGCTGTATGCACTGGTCGCGTTGGGGTTTGTTTTGATCTACAAAGCTTCGGGTATTTTCAACTATGCCCAAGGGGTGATGGCGCTGTTCGCGGCTCTGACTCTTGCCGGGATCATCGACGGGCAGGTGCCGTTCAGCCATCTGATCAACGCGATCCTGGGCACGGATATTCACCATTTCGGATGGCATGTACCGGCGTTCCTTGCGATCTTGCTGACCATGGTGGTGATGATCGGTCTGGCTTATGCGGTCCAGCGGTTGGTGTTTCGCCATCTGGTCGGGCAAGAGCCGATCATCCTGTTCATGGCGACCATCGGTCTGGCCTATTTCCTTGAAGGGGTGGGCGATCTGATGTGGGGGTCCGACATCAAATCTATGGATGTGGGCCTGCCGCAGGGTTTGAACACCTGGATCGACGACACCACTTTTAACGCCTTTGGCTACGGGTTCTTCATTGATAATCTGGATATCGTAGCCAGCATTATCGCCGCGTTGCTGGTGATCGGGCTGGTGATGTTTGCGCAATACACCAAACAGGGCCGCGCCATGCGCGCTGTGGCGGATGACCACCAAGCGGCTTTGTCGGTCGGCGTGTCGCTGAACTTTATCTGGATCCTCGTGTGGTCGCTGGCGGGCTTTGTCGCCCTTGTCGCGGGCATCATGTGGGGCACGAAATCGGGGGTTCAATTCTCGCTCTCGCTGATCGCGCTCAAGGCGTTGCCGGTGCTGATGCTGGGGGGGTTCACCTCTATTCCCGGTGCCATCGTGGGCGGCTTGATCATTGGTGTGGGTGAGAAACTGTTCGAATTCCTGATCGGTGCGCCTTTCCTTGGCGGTGCAACTGAGAACTGGTTTGCTTACATGTTGGCGCTGATCTTTCTGGTGTTCCGTCCGCAGGGCTTGTTCGGGGAGAAAATCATTGAGCGTGTGTAGTTTTGGCAACTTCCTGACCGGGGCTTTGCCAATGTGTAGGGTTCGGGCCCCAGGATTTAAAACCATTTGGAATGAGGGGCGCATCTGATGCTTTATCGTGAATCAGGGGATTTCAGCTCCACCTATGCGGAAGACAGCCAGACGTTTCCGATCAAGTTTGATCGGTATCGCTATTACTTTGTGCTGTTCATCGCCATCGCGGTGATCCCGTTTATGATCAATGACTACTGGGTGAACTCGCTGTTCCTGCCGTTCCTGATCTACGCCATCGCGGCGATCGGGTTGAATATCCTGGTGGGCTATTGCGGACAGGTGAGCCTGGGAACAGGCGGCTTTATGGCTGTGGGGGCCTATGCCTGCTACAAATTCATGACCGCCTTTCCCGAGGTCAGCATGCTGGTGCATGTGCTGTTGTCGGGTCTGGTCACGGCCTGTGTCGGCGTGTTGTTCGGCCTGCCATCGCTGCGGATCAAAGGGTTCTATCTGGCCGTGGCCACGTTGGCGGCGCAGTTCTTTTTGGTCTGGCTCTTCAACCGTGTGCCGTGGTTCTACAACTACTCTGCCTCGGGCCAGATCAGCGCGCCGGAGCGGACCTTTTTCGGGATCGAGATCACCGGACCGAATACGCAAGCCTGGGCGACCTATCTGTTCTGCCTAATGTTTGTGATCTTTAGCGCCTATGTGGCGCGCAACCTGACCCGCGGGTCGGTGGGGCGCAAATGGATGGCGATCCGTGACATGGATATCGCGGCCGAGATCATCGGGGTGAACCCGCTGCGGGCAAAATTGACGGCCTTTGCGGTCAGCTCCTTCTTTATCGGCATCTCGGGTGCGTTGTTCTTTTCTGTCTATCTCGGCGCGGTCGAGGTCGGCGAAGTCTTTGGTATCCAGAAATCATTCCTTGTGCTCTTTATGATTATCATCGGCGGGCTTGGATCGATCTTTGGCAGCTTTGCCGGGGCCGCGTTCCTTGTGCTCTTGCCTGTGGCGCTGAAAATCGTGGGTGTCGACTGGTTGGGCTGGCCGACGGATATCGTGGCACACTTGCAGCTTGTGATCGTCGGCGGGTTGATCATCATTTTCTTGATCGCGGAACCGCACGGGCTGGCGCAGCTGTGGCGTGTCGCCAAGGAAAAACTGAGATTGTGGCCCTTCCCGCACTAGCGGGGGGCGGCATGGCCAGCGGGGGAGGAGACCCAAGGCCGAAGAAGACGACCGGGACAACCCGGCAAGATCGGATACATCCAAGGGAGGAAACACCGATGAAACTGAAGATGACTACGTTGGCGCTAGGCGCCGCTCTGGCTGCGGGCCCCGCAATGGCAGAGCTTGTATTCCCGTCGCTCAGCTATCGCACGGGCCCCTATGCGGCGAATGGCATTCCGTTTGCCGACGGTTATGCGGATTATTTTACGTTGCTGAACGAACGTGACGGCGGCATCGGTGGAGAACCGATCCGGATGATCGAATGCGAAACCGGCTATAACACCGAAAAAGGTGTGGAATGCTATGAAAGCACCAAGGGCGAAGGCGCGTTGGTCTATCAGCCGCTGTCTACTGGCATCACCTACCAGCTGATCCCTAAAGCGACGGCAGACGGCATTCCTGTCCACTCGATGGGCTATGGCCGCACATCGGCCAAAGACGGGTCGGTCTTTAGCAACATCTTTAATTACCCCGCGAACTACTGGGACGGCGCATCGGTCGCGATCAAGCACTTGCTGGATCTGAACGGTGGCAGCCTTGAGGGTAAGAAGATCGCGCTGGTCTATCACAACTCTGCCTACGGCAAAGAGCCGATCCGCACGCTGGAAGAGCTTGGCAAAAAGCACGGGTTCGAACTTTCGCTGTTGCCCGTTGACCACCCCGGTCAGGAACAGAAATCCCAGTGGTTGCAGATCCGTCGTGAAAAGCCGGACAACGTGATCATGTACGGTTGGGGCGTGATGAATCAGGTCGCCGTCCAAGAGGCCGCGAACATCCGCTATCCGATGGATCAGTTCATCGGCATCTGGTGGTCCGGTTCTGAAAACGACGTGCGTCCAGCAGGCGAAAAAGCCAACGGCTATAAGGCGCTGACCTTCCACAATGTGGGCGATGACTTCCCCGTCTTCGACGACATCCAGAAGTTTGTTGTTGATGCAGGTAAAGCAGCAGGCGCGGGCGACCAGATCGGGACCGCTTTGTATAACCGTGGTCTTTATGCGGCGATGCTGGCGGCTGAAGCTGCCAAAACGGCACAGGGCATTCACGACACCAAGGCGCTGACACCGGCGCAGATGCGTGATGGCATGGAAGCACTGGAAATCACCGAAGCCAAAATGGCGGATCTGGGTCTGCCCAACTTTGGGCCGGAGTTCACCGTGTCGTGCGAAAACCATGGCGGTAACGGCTATGGTGCTGTGGCGCAATGGGATGCAGCGGCCGACAGCTGGAGCCTGATCACCGACTATATCCAGTCGGACCAAGACGTGCTGGCCCCGCTGGTCACCGAAGATGCGCAGGCCTTTGCCGCAGAATCCGGTATCGAACCCAGCTGCTAAACGCAGCCATTAAACAAGGGCGCGGCGGCAGTGCTGCCGCGTCCGATCCCCACGCCACCTAGTGAAAGAGACACCCATGCTGGATGCCACCCCAACGCCCGACGCGCAGGTCGAGACCCTTCTTGAGGTCAATAATATCGAGGTGATCTACAACTCGGTCATTCTGGTGCTAAAGGGTGTGAGCCTGAAGGTGCCCAAGGGCGGTATCACGGCCTTGTTGGGCGGCAATGGCGCGGGCAAGACGACGACGCTCAAGGCGGTCTCGAACCTTCTGCATTCAGAACGCGGCGAGGTGACCAAAGGGTCGATCAAATACCGCAACGAGCCGGTCCATAACTCGGGCCCTGCAGATATGGTGAAACGCGGTGTCGTGCAGGTCATGGAGGGGCGTCACTGTTTCGAGCACCTCACCATCGAAGAGAACCTGCTGACAGGGGCCTATACCCGCAGCGACGGCAAAGCGGCCATCGCGCGTGATCTAGAGATGGTCTATGAATATTTCCCACGGCTGCGCGAACGGCGCAAATCGCAGGCGGGCTATACCTCGGGTGGGGAACAACAGATGTGTGCGATCGGTCGCGCCTTGATGTCGCGCCCCGAAACGATCCTGCTGGACGAGCCGTCGATGGGCCTTGCACCGCAGCTGGTTGAGCAGATTTTCGAGATCGTCAAATCGGTGAACGAAAACGAAGGCGTAACGTTCTTGCTGGCCGAGCAAAACACCAACGTCGCGCTGCGCTTTGCGCACTATGGCTATATTCTGGAATCGGGTCGCGTCGTGATGGACGGCCCTGCCGCCGACCTGCGCGAGAACCAGGACGTTAAGGAATTCTACCTTGGCATGTCGGACGAGGGGCGCAAATCTTTCCGCGATGTGCGCAGCTACCGTCGCCGCAAACGCTGGCTCAGCTGATCCGGCGCACGCCTCACGATCCTTCCCTTTCCTGACCACCCAAATGAATTGCGAGCAAGCGACATGGCACAGACGTCCCATTTTGACAGCCTAGAGACCCGCAGCCCAGAAACACGGGCGGCTGATCTCGCCCGGTCCTTGCCTGCGCAGATCGCACGGGCGCAGGCGCTTCCGGGCTATGCCGGTTCGCTGGACGGGGTCACAGCAGAAACGATCACGCGCGCTGACGATCTTGCCACGTTGCCCGTCCTGCGCAAATCCGAGATCGGGAAACAGCAGGCGCAATCGGCACCGTTTGGCGGTTTCACGACCAAACCCGCTCATGCATTTACCCATATCTTCCAGTCTCCCGGCCCGATTTACGAACCCTCGTCCGACGCGCCAGACTGGTGGCGTATGGGGCGGTTCCTGCATGCGGTGGGGATCGGCGCGGGCGACATTGTTCAGAACTGCTTTGGCTATCACCTGACACCTGCGGGCATGATCTTTGAATCCGGTTCGCGGGCTGTGGGGGCGGCGGTACTGCCTGCGGGCACCGGCCAGACCGAACTGCAGGTGATCGCCGCGCGCGATATCGGCACGACCGCCTATGCCGGCACGCCAGATTACCTCAAGATCATTCTCGAAAAAGCGGATGAGATGGGGGTGACGCTTGGCATCACCAAAGCCGCCGTTGGTGGCGGTGCGTTGTTCCCATCCCTGCGCGACTATTATGCGCAGCGCGGCATAACCTGTTTGCAAAGCTATGCCACAGCCGATTTGGGAAACATCGCTTATGAAAGCCCCGCCGCAGAGGGCATGATCGTGGACGAGAATGTAATCGTCGAGATCGTGACCCCCGGTACGGGTACGCCCGTCGCACCCGGTGACGTAGGCGAGGTCGTGGTGACCACGTTGAACCCCGACTATCCGCTGATCCGTTTCGCCACCGGCGACCTGAGCGCCGTACTGCCGGGGGCGTCTCCTTGCGGGCGGACCAATATGCGCATCAAGGGCTGGATGGGCCGTGCCGATCAGACCACCAAGATCAAGGGGATGTTCGTGCGCCCCGAACAGGTCGCCGCCCTTGTCGCGCAGCACCCCGAGGTAACTAAGGCCCGTGTTGTGGCAAGCCGCGCCAACGAACAAGACGTGATGACGGTCCACCTTGAGACGACAGGCGACGATACCGAAGCCTACGGTGCCTCTGTCGCGGCGCTGCTCAAACTGAAGGGTAAGGTCGTGCTGGCCGCCCCCGGAAGCCTGCCGAATGATGGCTTGGTGATCGAAGACCAGCGTAGCTATGACTAAATCGCGCCGGTGTCCGGCGTGAAACAGGCCACAAAGGCAAGATCACGCCTTTGCGCATGGGGCGGCGGTACAATTTTCAGTCATCCCGCTGGTATTTCCGACTGAATTAGTCGAAACCAATCGAATGACGACACAGGATATAAATACAAGCCCCGCCGCCGTGAAAAAATCGCGCGATGGCGTGCGTTTGCTGGCGGGGGTTGCGGTCGCGATTGCAGCGACCTGTGCCTTGCCGATGATTGCCGTGCTGCTGGCTGCATTGGTCGGAGGCACCGATACGGTGCGCCATCTGATCGATACTGTTCTGCTCGGCTATGCTGGCACGACGCTGCTCTTGGTGGCAATGGTCGCGATGGGGACCTTTGCCTTGGGCGTCGGGACCGCGTGGCTGGTCACCATGACCCGCTTTCCCGGTGCGCGCGTGCTTGAGATCGCGCTGGTGCTGCCGCTGGCTTTTCCTGCCTATGTGTTGGCCTATGCCTATACGCATATCCTTGACCATCCGGGCATTGTGCAGACCGTTCTGCGCGACGTGACAGGCTGGGGCCCGCGCGATTACTGGTTCCCCGAGATACGGTCTTTGGGGGGGGCGGCGCTGATGTTGGTGCTGGTGCTTTACCCCTATGTCTACCTGCTGGCGCGTGCGGCCTTCTTGCAGCAATCCGCCACGACGTTTCTGGCAGCGCGTGCATTGGGCAGCAGTGCATGGGCTGCGTTCTTTAAGGTCAGCCTGCCGCTGGCGCGTCCTGCGATTGCCGCAGGCGTCCTGCTGACGGTGATGGAGACGATCGCCGATTTCGGGACCGTCGCCTATTTCGGAGTGCAGACTTTTGCCACCGGGATCTACACCAGCTGGTTCTCCCTGTTCGACCGCGCCGGTGCGGCGCAGCTCGCGCTGTGCTTGCTCAGCTTTGCGCTGCTGCTCGCGATGCTTGAGCGCATTCAGCGTGGCAAGGCGAAGTACCATGATCCGGCCCGCCGTGCCGTGGCCATGCCTCCGGTGCCGCTGACAGGCTGGCGTGCTGCTGCGGCGCTGTTGGCCTGCGGCATACCCGTGATCTTTGGTGCGATCCTGCCGGTTATTGTACTGATCTGGATGGGCACAGGGTCAGAGCAGGACCTGCTCAGCCCGCGCTATCTGGGCTTCATCCGTAACTCTGCCACGCTGGCGGGGGTGGCTGCGGTGCTGACCGTGGCCGCGGCGGTCTGCGTGGGGTTCTTTCAGCGGCTACGTCCGGGCAAGCTGTCCTTTGGGGCGGGGTATATTGCACGTCTTGGCTATGCGGTGCCGGGCGGGGTGATCGCGGTGGGGCTGATGGTGCCCTTTGCGACATTCGATAACCAGCTTGACGCATGGATGCGCAGCACCTTTGACATTTCGACCGGCCTACTCGTGACGGGGTCGATCTGGCTTTTGGTCGCCGCCTATATGGTGCGCTTCCTTGCGGCCGCATTGGGCGCGTATGAGGGCGGGCAGGCGATGGTGCATGCCAATATGGATTCCGCAGCACGGTCGCTGGGGGAAACCCCTGTCGGCACGCTGCGCCGTGTGCATCTACCGATCCTGTCGCCAAGCCTGCTGACCGCGCTGTTGATCGTCTTTGTCGATGTGATGAAAGAGCTGCCTGCAACGCTGATCATGCGGCCGTTCAACTACGATACGCTTGCGGTGCAGGCCTACCGGCTGGCCAGTGACGAACGCCTAGACGGAGCTGCGGTGCCGAGCCTTGTGATCGTGGCGATGGGGCTGCTTCCGGTCATCCTGATCTGCCGGCAGGTTGGGCGGCAGAAATAAACAAATTGCTTTGCCCATGAAAAAAACCGCACCGGCCAGTGGCCGATGCGGTTCGATGTCGTGTCTCTGCCGTGGCAGGCTGGGATTACTCCCAGCCAACCGCGTTAAAGATTTTCTGTGCTGTCGGGATGTTCTTAGCCACTTCTGACAGGTTCACTTCGTCTGCTTTGAACGTGCCCAGCTTCTCGACGGATTCCGCAAGCTCTACACCTTCGACGGCGGGGAATTCGTCGTTCCCCGCAGAGAAGTAGGATTGCGCGCTGTCGGAGGCCAGATACTCGAGAAATTTAACCGCGTTGTCGCGGTTTGGCGCATTGGCTGCAACGCCAGCACCGGACAGGTTCATATGCGCGCCGTTGCCATCCTGATCGGGGAAGACCAAACCGATTTTATCCAGATCGGCGCTCAGCCCGTCTACTTCGGTGCGGATGGCACGGGCAAAATAGTAGGAGTTCGAGACGGAGACTTCGCATTCGCCCGAAACCAGACCACGCAGCTGGTCGGTGTCGCCGCCCTGTGGAGCGCGTGCCATGTTGTTCACAACGCCCTGCGCCCATTCGGTCGCTTTTTCTTCGCCGTGGTGCGTAACCAAAGCGGCCAGCAAAGTCTGGTTATAAGAGTTGGTGGAGGAGCGGATGCAAACCTGACCCTCATAGGTCGGGTCGGCGAGGTCCAGATAGGTTTGCGGCGGGTTGTCTACGGCATCCTTGCTGTAAAAAATGATCCGCGCGCGCTGCGAAAAGCCGAACCATTCGTTGTCGGCGTCTTGCAGATTGCCTGGGATACGCTCTTCGAGGATGTCGCTGTCAACGGATTGCAGCAGGCCCATTTCCTTGGCGCGGCTCAGGCGGCTTGTGTCGACGGTGATCAGTACGTCCGCAGGAGAGTTCGCGCCCTCGGCAGCCACACGGGCCAGCAGCTCGTCTGCTTTGCCTTCGATGCGGTTGATGGTGATGCCGGTTTGCTCGGTAAAGTCTGAATACAGACGCTCGTCAGTGTCGTAGTGACGTGCAGAATAGAGGTTCAGCTGACCTTCTGCAAAAGCGGGTAGGGCAACCGTTGCCAACAAGGCAGCCGTGAACGTGGTTTTCGTAAAAGTCATAAGGTGACCTCCATCTGTGTAAAACTTATAAAAAGAGTAAGAAACAGATTTGAGGTCAGACATCAAGCAATACTTGACTGTATTTATAGGATAAGCGTCTTGCCGCACAGGGACGGCAAGACGCGGTCGTTTAGTCGCCGATCTTGTCTTGGGTCTTGGTATCGAAATCGCTGGCGTCGTGACGTTCGTGCAGCTGCATTTCGGGTTCACCGAAGGGGCGGTTAACCATACGGCCACGCGTCACGGCAGGGCGCGCATCGATCTTCTTGGCCCATTTCATCAGGTTTTCATAAGAGTCGACGTTCAGGAATTCAGCCGCATCATAAAGTCGGCCCAGAACCAGCTGACCATACCAAGCCCAGATCGCCATATCCGCAATCGAATACTCGCCCGCCATATATTCGTTATCGGCCAGATGCCGGTCCAACACGTCCAGCTGACGCTTCGTTTCCATCGCGAAGCGGTCGATGCAGTATTTAATCTTGACCGGCGCATAGGCGTAGAAGTGGCCAAAGCCGCCGCCGAGATAGGGTGCACTGCCCATCTGCCAGAACAGCCAAGACATGCATTCGGTGCGCTGGCTTGGGTTTTTGGGGATGAATGCGTCAAACTTCTCGGCCAGATGCAGCATGATCGAACCGGATTCGAACAAGCGCTGTGGCGCATCGCCGGACCGGTCCATCATCGCGGGGATTTTAGAGTTCGGGTTGATCTCGACAAAGCCGGACCCGAATTGGTCGCCTTCGCCGATGTTGATCAACCAAGCGTCATATTCGGCGCCTTTGTGGCCCGCAGCCAGCAGTTCTTCGAGCAGCACGGTGACTTTGACACCATTGGGCGTCGCGAGGGAGTAAAGCTGATAGGGGTGTTCGCCGACTGGCAGCTCTTTGTCTGCGGTTGGGCCTGCGACGGGCCGGTTAATATTGGCGAATTTGCCGCCGTTACCGGGTTCCCACTCCCATACGGCGGGCGGGGTGTAGTCGGGCAGATCGGTCATAAGATCCCTTTCAGTTCATCTTTTGAAGTTAAGGATGAACCTAGGGGGTATTGGGGGGATCGCAAGGGGCCAGCCGCGAATGGCCGGGGTGGCGGCGCAGGGCGTGGCATGTTCCGTCAGACCAAACGAAAAAAGCCGCCCCCGAAGGAGCGGCTTTTAATCAAATGCGCGCGAAGCTTAACCCTGACGGGCTTTGAAACGGCGCTGTGTTTTGTTGATTACGTAAACGCGGCCTTTGCGACGCACAACGCGGCAGTCACGATGCCGATTCTTGAGCGAGCGGAGCGAATTGCGAACCTTCATGGTCTTTCTCCTGTGTCGTGGCGCGGGCCAGCGCCGGGTTGCGGGCAGCTCAGCGAATGCTGAGCCATGAATTAGGTGGTGGGCGATACTGGGATCGAACCAGTGACCCCTTCGATGTCAACGAAGTGCTCTACCGCTGAGCTAATCACCCCCTATGTAGCACAAAATTTGCACCCCGAACCAAATCAGGGCACGAAATATCTGCACCGGTAGCGGGGTCTATAAATAGAGTCGCAGGCATGATCAAGGGGTTTTGGCTTTGTAAAAACATGCGCTATGTTCATTTTTGAAAGGTGCAACAATGCCACACATTCCTTACGAAGTCGTTCGCCCCGATCAAGCCCGTTCCTGCGCGGTGTTCGCGTCGCCCCATTCGGGTCGGAATTACAGCTTTTCCTTCCTGCGGTCCACGGTGTTGGACGGGCATAGCATCCGCTCGTCAGAGGACGCGTTTGTTGATCTTTTGTTCAAATCCGCCCCGCATTTCGGGGCACCGTTCTTGATGGCGGGAGCCCCGCGGGCGTTCCTTGACCTGAACCGGTCGCGAGACGAACTGGACCCGGCCTTGATTGAGGGGGTGCGCCGGCAGGCGCATAACCCGCGAGTGGCCTCGGGTTTGGGCGTTATCCCGCGCGTTGTGGCGAATGGGCGGTCGATTTATCAGGGCAAATTGACGCTCGACGAAGCCCGAGAACGAATCGCGGCGTATTGGGTGCCGTATCACGATATGCTGCAAAGCCTGCTGAACGACGCCCGCGCGGATCACGGCCAGGCGATCCTCGTAGATTGCCATTCCATGCCGCATGAGGCGATGGAAGGGGTGGCGCGGATGGGGCTCAAGCGGCCCGATGTTGTGTTGGGCGACCGGTTTGGCGCAGCTGCCGGTAGCGATGTTGTTGATCAAATCGAAGCCGCTTTCTCGAGGGCGGGTTTTACCGTCACACGAAACACGCCTTTTGCGGGGGCCTATATCACGCAGGCTTATGGCCGTCCGGCGCGGGGGCAGCACGCTATACAGGTCGAATTGGACCGATCGCTGTATATGAACGAATCATTGGTGCGTCCCAATGGCGATTTCGAGGATGTCCAAAAAGCACTGAGCGGCGTTGTTGCTGAAATCGCGCGTATCCGGCCTGAAAGTCTTGCGCTCGCGGCGGAATAATCAGCGCAGCGCGCGCCCTTTGACGATGGCCTTGTCCCCGAACCGGTTGCGTATGGCATCGGTCGCCCGTTCGGCCCGACCCCGCCGCACGGCATCGGGGTCCAGAAGATCACCCGCCGTGTCGGCCCCATCAGCGGCGCTAAGATCGGAAATGCCACATCCCAGAAGCCGGAACGGCCCCGGCTCGCCCAGCTGATCAAAAAGCCCGCGTGCGGTGCGGTAAATGCGGTCGGCCAGTTGCGTCGGGTCATACAAAGACACCCGCCGCGTAATCAGCGAAAAATCGGCACGCTTCAGCTTGAGCACGACAACGCGCCCCGCAAGCTCTTTGGCCTTTGCGCGGTCCGCCACTTTTTGCGCCATGCGCCACAGGTGACCGTCCAGCAGTTCGGGGTCCGAGGTGTCCTCATTAAAGGTGGTTTCGTTGCTAATTGATTTCATCGGTTCGTGCGCGGAAACGCGACGGTTGTCCTGGCCTCGGGCCAGATGCCAGAGGCGGTCGCCCATGCTCCCGAAACGGGCAATCAGATCGGTCCGTTCCCACCGCAGCAGGTCAGCAAAGGTGCGTATGCCCGCCTTGTTCAGCGCCCCTAGGGTGGCAGCGCCCACGCCCCAGATCATGCTCACCGGTTTGTCGGTCAGAAATGTCTGCGTTTCCCCTTTGCCGATGACCGAAAACCCGTGTGGCTTATCTAGATCAGAGGCGACCTTGGCCAGAAACTTGTTATGCGACAGCCCGATAGAGCCGGTAAGCCCCAGATCGACCTTCATCCGGCGCACCAACTTCGCGAGCATCATCGCAGGCGGCGCACCGTGCAGCTTGGTCGTGCCGGTCATGTCTAGAAATGCCTCGTCCAGCGACAGCGGTTGCAGGGCGGGCGTGAGCTCTTCCATCAAGGCGCGGATCGCACGGGAGGCTTCGACATATGCATCCATGCGTGGCTTGATGATGACCGCTTCGGGGCAGAGCTTGAGCGCCTGAAACATCGGCATGGCGGATCGAACCCCTTTGACCCGTGCGATATAGCAAGCGGTCGATACCACGCCGCGCCGTCCGCCGCCGATGATCACGGGTTTACCGTTCAGGGCTGGGTTGTCACGCTTTTCCACCGACGCATAAAAAGCATCGCAATCCATATGGGCGATGGAGAGGTCAAATAATTCGGGATGCGACGTGATGCGCGGGCTGCCGCAGGCAGAGCACCGGCGGGCAGGCGTGATTTCGGACAGGCAGTCACGGCAGAGTGCGGGCATGGCGAATAAATGGGGTTAAGGGAAGGTGAAGGCAAGTCTATTCGATTGCGTGCCGTTGCGCCATGGGCAGACGCGTCGCGGTCAGTTCGCGGCTGGATGCAAAATTTAGAGTGGGAAAAGAAAGACCCCCGCCTAAAGCGGGGGGAGGTGACGAACTTCAGGAAGAACCAGTCCGTCGGGGAGTATCACCAAAGTAAGGTTGCCATATGAATGTCATAAAACATACACGCAACTTCGCTTGGTCGGTAGCGAGTTTGGGTTTGTTACCGATTTATCACATAGGCCAGGCCCGCTATTCGTCGGGTTTGGTGCCATTTCGGGGTGGTTAGGGCAGCTCTGCCAGAACCGCGCGGGCGGCGGCTGCGGGGTCTTCGGCTTGCCAGATCGGGCGACCGACGACGATATGATCCGCCCCATCCTTGATCGCCTGGCCTGGCGTCGCGACCCGTTTTTGATCGCCAAGAGCCGCACCGGTCGGGCGCACGCCGGGGGTTACGATCAGCTTGCCTTTTGCCTCTGGCAGAGCGCGGATCAGCGCGGCTTCTTGAGGGGAAGCGATGACCCCGTCGGCGCCTGCATCCAGTGCGCGACCGGCCCGGGTTTGTACCAGATCGGGAATGTCGCCCGCCTGGATCATAGCGGCGTCCAGATCGTTCCGGTCCAGCGACGTCAGAATTGTCACTGCGAGAATTTTGGTGCGCGACCCCGCGGCACCCTGCATCGCGGCGCGCACCACATGGGGGTCGCCGTGAACAGTCAGGAAATCCAGATCAAACTGCGCAAGGCCCCGTACCGCGGCTTCGACGGTCGCGCTGATGTCAAAAAGTTTCATATCCAGAAAGATGCGTTTGCCATGCTCTTGGATGAGCTCATTTGCCAGCGCCATGCCGCCGCCTGTCAGCATTCCCAGCCCGATTTTGTAAAAGCTCACCGTGTCGCCAAGTTTGTTCGCGAGCTCAAGGCCGGCAACAGCATGGGGAACATCAAGGGCGACGATCAGGCGGTCATCTGACATGGGGCGAACTCCGATAGGAATGAAATTGGACAAACGCCGGAGGCTTACGGCGTTCATGCTCTCGTGTCTACGCAAACACCTCGCGACAGGTACAAAAAAGCCCGGGCAGCACAAGGGCTGTCCGGGCAAGTGTCAGAGACGTGCAGGCAGGCAGAAGTCTCTGGATCGGGCGGGACATGCGCCGGGACGGGCGCACAGGCAGTTCCGCCGAAACTGAAACTCAAGCGGCGCGGTGGCCGTTGAGCTTTGCAACAGATTGCAACCAAGCCTTGGGGTCGAACCGTGGGCGACCGCTGCGGGGCGATGGTTTGATGTTGCGGATTTCCGAATGCATGCCGCCGCGGCCCATGTGCCGACGTTCTGCCTGTCTGGTCAGCCCTTCGGCGGCCTGATCAAATGACATCGTCATGGGCGCATTGATTGCGCAGGCATATCTCCGGGAGCGATCGCCATCATGAACAGTGACAAGTGCCTCGAAGCATTGCTCTGTCGCGTTGTAGATAACGTCGTTCATCTGGATTTGGCGCGTCTGCATGTTCGTACCTCAAAACTTGTTGTACTGATTAAACTTGGCTTGATCGGCTTTGTCATTCACTGCCGGTACAACGTGGGTGTGGCTAAAAAGTTCCATCTCTCATCGCTACCCTTGTGGATAAATATAAATTTTCCATTAAAAACAGTCAATTAACTTTTATTTGATTGCCTATTGCCATAAGCGGAATTTTGCGAAACTATATTTTTTGCTGCGAATCCAATGACTTCGCGATGTGGTTAATTTTCATCAGTCGTTCAAATATTGCCTCAGTGCGCGTTATTTTTGTTGACGTTTTTGTGAGCGCCTTCTCTTGAAGCCGACCCTACCTGTCCCCAAATTCTAGTACGAGGATCACACAATGGCGTGCTGCCAAGCAGGCGTCTCACCCGTGGTCGCTTTGAGAAAAGGAGAAGCTCATGGACTTGAGCAAGTTTACAGAACGGTCGCGCGGCTTCATTCAGGCTGCGCAAACAATCGCGACGCGTGAAAGCCACCAGCGGCTGACGCCGGAGCATTTATTAAAAGCGTTGTTGGATGACGACCAAGGGCTGGCAAGCAATCTGATTGCCGCTGCGGGTGGCAATCCGGCGCGCGTTACCGAAACGCTGACACTCTCTTTGGGTAAGTTGCCAAAGGTGTCAGGCGATGCGGCACAGGTCTATCTGGATAATACCACAGCCAAAGTTTTGGCCGAAGCAGAGGCGCTTGCGAAAAAAGCAGGCGATAGCTTTGTACCGGTAGAACGCGTGCTGATGGCGCTTGCTATGGTCAAATCCGGTGCCAAGGACGCATTGGTCGCGGGCAAAGTCACCGCGCAGGGCCTGAACGCTGCCATCAATGATATCCGGAAAGGGCGCACGGCTGATAGCGCCAGTGCCGAAGACGGGTATGAAGCGCTTAAGAAGTATAGTCTGGATCTGACCGAACGTGCCCGCGAAGGGAAAATCGACCCGATCATTGGCCGGGACGAGGAAATTCGCCGCGCCATGCAGGTCTTGAGCCGCCGTACAAAGAATAATCCGGTGCTGATTGGTGAGCCGGGGGTGGGTAAGACTGCTATCGCCGAAGGTCTTGCGCTGCGTATCATTGATGGGGACGTCCCTGAATCGCTGCGCAACAAACGGCTGCTGGCGCTGGACATGGGCGCATTGATTGCCGGCGCGAAATATCGTGGTGAATTCGAGGAGCGGTTGAAAGCCGTCCTGACCGAAGTGACTGAAGCCGCAGGCGAGGTGATCTTGTTTATCGACGAGATGCACACGCTGGTCGGTGCCGGTAAGGCTGATGGTGCAATGGATGCTGCCAACCTGATCAAACCTGCCTTGGCGCGGGGGGAATTGCACTGCGTTGGTGCGACGACCTTGGATGAATACCGTAAATACGTAGAGAAAGACGCGGCTTTGGCCCGTCGGTTCCAGCCTGTCATGGTGAGTGAACCTACGGTCGAGGACACCATATCGATCTTGCGGGGTATCAAAGAGAAGTATGAGCTGCACCACGGTGTGCGGATCAGTGACTCTGCGCTTGTTGCCGCGGCCACTCTGTCGCACCGCTATATCACGGACCGCTTCTTGCCCGACAAGGCCATCGACTTGATGGACGAGGCGGCCAGCCGTCTGCGGATGGAGGTCGACAGCAAGCCCGAAGAGCTGGACGCGCTGGACCGCCAGATCATGCAGCTGCAGATCGAAGCGGAGGCATTGAAGAAAGAGGACGACGCCGCCAGCAAGGACCGGTTGGACAAGCTGGAGAAAGAGCTGGGTGATCTGCAGGAAAAAGCAGACGCAATGACGGCGCAGTGGCAGGGCGAACGCGATCGCCTTGAAGGCGCGCGCGAGCTGAAAGAGCAGTTGGACCGCGCTCGTGCCGAGCTGGAGATTGCCAAGCGCGAAGGCAACCTCGCCAAAGCGGGGGAGCTTTCTTATGGTGTGATCCCTCAACTCGAACGTAAACTGGGCGAGGCCGAGGAGAACGAAGCCGACGTCATGGTCGAAGAGGCCGTGCGCCCTGATCAGATCGCCAGTGTGGTCGAACGTTGGACCGGCATTCCAGCTGGCCGCATGCTCGAGGGGGAACGCGACAAGCTGCTGCGGATGGAAGACCAGTTGCACAATCGCGTAATTGGCCAAAACCAGGCGGTCAAGGCGGTGTCGAACGCAGTCCGCCGTGCGCGTGCTGGCCTGAACGACGAGGCACGCCCCTTGGGCAGCTTCCTGTTCCTTGGCCCAACAGGCGTGGGTAAAACCGAGCTGACCAAGGCCGTGGCCGAATTCCTGTTCGACGACGAGAACGCGATGGTGCGGATCGACATGTCGGAGTTTATGGAGAAGCATGCCGTGGCCCGCCTGATCGGTGCGCCTCCGGGCTATGTCGGTTACGACGAAGGCGGTGTATTGACCGAAGCCGTGCGGCGTCGCCCTTATCAGGTCGTGCTGTTCGACGAGGTGGAAAAGGCGCACCCCGATGTGTTCAACGTCCTGTTGCAGGTCTTGGATGATGGCGTGTTAACCGATGGTCAGGGCCGCAAGGTCGACTTCAAGCAGACGTTGATTGTGCTGACCAGCAACCTTGGTGCCCAAGCGCTGAGCCAGCTTCCGGAAGCGGGCGATATGGCGCAGGCGAAACGGGATGTGATGGATGCGGTGCGGGCCCACTTCCGCCCCGAATTCTTGAATCGTCTGGATGAAACGGTGATCTTTGACCGTCTTGCACGTGGCGACATGGCGGGGATCGTCGATATCCAGATGAACCGTCTGCTCAAACGACTTGCTGGTCGTAAGATCGGGTTGGATCTGGACGACGCGGCGCGCAAATGGCTGGCCGACGAAGGCTATGATCCGGTGTTCGGGGCGCGTCCTTTGAAACGGGTGATCCAGCGAGCACTGCAAGATCCGTTGGCAGAGATGATCCTGGCTGGTGATGTGCTGGACGGGGATCTCATTCCGGTACACGCCGGTGCCGAGGGGCTGATCATCGGAGACCGCGTTGCTGCCAGCAATCGCGCGAAACCGGACGAGGCGACGGTCCACTGAGCACATAGTATATAGTGTCAGTATATAGTGCGATAACTTGAACGGGCAGGGCCGGGGGAAACCTCGGCCCTGTTTGCATGAGGTGCGCTGACATTCCGGTGTGTCCCTTGAAATGTAACGGATTGCGTTTGGTGTGCGCGCTAACCGGCAGTAGGCTTGTGCCGGTATATTGGTAAGGAGCGCCTGTTATGGCCTATCGCTGGATCAACACGCTGACGGACAACGACATCACCCCGCATGGTGCGTTTCTGAATAGACGTCAGATCATGGGGGGCGCGTTGGCGGGGATCGGGTTGGCCGGTTTGGCAGGCCGTGCCTCTGCCGCGCCCGAAGGGCTTGAGCCCAACAGCTATGAAGATATCACCAGCTATAATAACTACTATGAATTTGGCACCGGCAAGGACGACCCCGCCAGATACGCAGACCGTCTGACAATCGAGCCTTGGACGGTGCAGATCGACGGGTTGGTCGACAAGCCGGGGGCCTATGGCTTCGACGACATCATGCAGCAGATGACAATCGAAGAGCGTATCTATCGTTTCCGCTGCGTCGAGGCGTGGTCGATGGTGGTGCCGTGGAACGGGTTCGAGCTGGCCGACCTGCTGACTATGGCCGGCGTCCAGTCAGGTGCGAAATACGTGTCGTTTGAAACCGCGCTGCGCCCCGATGAAATGCCGGGTGTCGCGTATAAGGTGCTTGACTGGCCCTATGTCGAAGGGCTGCGGCTGGATGAGGCGATGCACCCGTTAACGATTATGGCGACCGGAATCTACGGCAAGGACATCCCTAAACAAAACGGCGCGCCGCTGCGGTTGGTGGTGCCGTGGAAGTATGGCTACAAATCGATCAAATCCGTGGTGCGGATAACCCTCACGGACACGCAGCCGCCAACCAGTTGGAACAAGGCGAATGCAGGGGAATACGGCTTCTATAGTAATGTGAACCCCGAGGTCGATCACCCTCGTTGGTCCCAAGCGAGCGAGCGGGTCATTGGCGGCGGGTTGTTTTCCAAGCGTGTGCCCACACTGATGTTTAACGGCTATGAAGATGACGTCGCTGATCTTTACGCAGGGATGGACCTGAGCAAGGATATCTAAACCAGTGTGCCGTAAAGAAGTGAGCGGGGCGGTATGATTGACCGCCTGAATACCATCGTTCGACGCGTCCCAACATGGGTTGTATATACAGTGGGGCTGATGCCGGTCCCGTGGTTCCTGTTTCAGGCCCAGACCGGCGGGCTGGGAGCAGAGCCGATCAAAGCGCTTGAGAAAGAGCTGGGCCTGCTCGCGCTTCAGCTATTGGTGGCGGGGTTGTCGATCACGCCTGCGCGTCGCTACCTGCGGCTGAACCTGATCAAGTTTCGTCGGGCTCTAGGATTGCTCGGGTTTACCTATGTCTCGCTGCACCTTTTGGTGTGGCTCGTTCTGGATGTCGGGATATTGTCACAAATCTGGGCTGATATTCTAAAGCGGCCATACATTACGATCGGCATGGCTGGCTTCGCTTGCCTGTTGCCCCTGGCCGCGACCTCGAACACCTACTCTATCCGCAAGCTGGGGGCCAAATGGCGCAAGCTGCATCGGCTGACCTATCTGGCTGTGGTTCTGGGCGCGGTGCACTTCATTTGGTTGGTCAAAGGTTTTCAGATCGAGCCGCTCCTTTATATGGCAGCGATTCTGGCCTTGCTGGCGCTACGATTAACCAAACGCCGCTGATTCCGAATCCAACCCGCGATTCTGATCGGAATTCCCCGAGATTCGGGGCGGGGGGGCAAACAAACCACATTTGCGCCGCCAGCCTGTGGATAACCCTTGAGTGGATGGGCGAGTCGACTGAGCGGGATGTTAGCGTGCGAAATAAAGCTGCGCAAAATGACGGCTAAGCGGAATTTTCAAAAATCAAACTGTTGTTTTTATAGGAAAATTCGGAAAATAGCGAAAAACTGTCATAAACCCAAAAAAGGGGTTGCGGGTATTTGGAACAAACCTTAGAACGCCCCTTACCGGAGACGCAGACAAGCAGACACGGGGCGCTAGACGGGGACGACGAGCTGAGGTTCGGAGCTTACGTAGCGGGGAAATTCAGAGGTAATAGAGGCGGGGCGCGCTGAAAGTTTTACGGCGCATCTTGGTTTCTTTTGTCTCAACGCTCTTTGAAAATTTGATATCTGAAGAGATATGTGGGCGGTTTGGTTCATTCGATGGATCAACCTCTTCATATCGCGCCGATAGCGACGCAC
>LAZR01000282.1_pt1 | contig 47850 bp, 74 predicted proteins | sample 329461 | NCBI WGS metagenome assembly LAZR01 (sample SAMN03002196, study PRJNA259156) | marine sediment metagenome | biome: sea floor; feature: Hydrothermal impacted sediments; material: marine sediment; isolation source: Loki non-amplified sample from Loki's castle hydrothermal vent sediment ...
AACATAGTCTTGCCGCCAATGTCAGAAGTTGAAAAAGCCGTAGTGATGGGGCCAATGTCAGAGGCAGAGAAAGATGGATACGAATCGGATTTTGTTTTGTGTTACCCAGGAGAACAAAATTCCGATTTGTTCAATTAGCCGGTATGAAGAATAGTTTTTGCTCTTTATAACAGAATACAGATTAAGGCAGTGGCGGACTAAGAAAGTGACGGACAGCTTGGACCTGTCTATAAATGAGTTACGAGCCTGCCTTATACATAATCCATCGTCGGCGGTGCTTATAGTAAGGCCAGTAATAGCCGTAAGCCTGCCCGATGGACTAATACCGGCTGGCCGATGTGTCGTGTCGCTTCGCATTGTCAGTCAACCAGCAATAGACGCCTCCTAATGCAGATAACGGCTGCTAACGAGTGTCGTGACGGGCCAAGGATGGCCCACTTTGCTGGTGTTTATCTGGTTGCGGCGTGGTGGGCACACGCAGGTGGCAGTCGCCTATTAAAAGACTGCATTGGAATACCTATGCTTGGAAACTCCGAGCAAATGCCCTATTGCGGGCCATGAAACGCATAGCACGTTCGAATCGTGCCAACCGGATTAGTGGTGTAGTTTAAGATGGAGAATACGGGTTCATGGCCGTGATACAGGTTACAGTCCTGTCGCCGCTATATATTAACAACCAATAGCTAAAAGGCTATAAAATGACAAAGAGAATCAGAGCAACATTGTTAGGGCAAAGAAAGCTGGTAGGCCGTCTTAGCGTCGCAGCGAATATATGCGGAACACCACAAGCGAACCTTGCTTTTGAGTGTGCCGAGGACGACTTAGATGCTATTGAGGCGCAAGTGGGCCAACTCGAAGCCCAGTTTGACGCCCCATGTAATATACCACCATTAAGCAGTGGAAAGAGAAAATGAAGTAAAGCGTGATCGACATGATCTACATTGAAGATGTAATCAAGCATTTTCAGGGTGAGTGGGAAAGAGCGGATAAGGACGCGGAACGGTTGGCAGTGATCGACAAATTGATAAGTGACGCACAGCAGTATCGTGTTGATTTATTTATGGAAATAGTAAAAACTAAATAGTAATCGAAAGGAAACGGAACAACGGAACAATGGAAGAAAAACTAAAGTACATCGGAACCAAAATTATCCACGCCCAACCTATAAATCTCGGTAACTATAACGAATATCGTTGTTGGGATATTCCGAAAGACGAGGATCCGGCCAGAGAGGGCTATCTCGTCACCTATCAGGACGGTTATGAATCATGGAGTCCCAAAGACGTATTCGACGCCGCATACCGGCGTTGCGACGCTATGACGTTCGGGCTGGCACTGGAAGCCGTGAAGAAGGGGTTGAAGGTTGCCCGGGCTGGTTGGAACGGCAAAGGGATATTTATATATATTCCAGCAGAGATAGGCGAAATGACTAATCCGTATATTGCCATAAACACAACCGGCTTACAGACAGACAATGCAGCTGCGCCAAAATGTGTTGTGCCATGGCTGGCGTCTCAAACAGACATGCTTGCCGAGGACTGGATGATCGTAGAATAAAAATTAAATAACGCGGGTTGACCTGGTAGGCATATCAAGTCATAACGACAAAAAAAGGCGGCAATCTGGTGCCAGAATCATCAGATGCCGCCTTTTTTTGTGCCCGAATGATCTTTGACAACGTGTTCATAAAGGCTAAAAAAATACCCCGGCCAGTTGGGATCTGGACCGGGGCGCAACGTTAGTTAGCGTCTGCGATCTGATCGATAGCGTCAGCATCCCACTGCAAGGGGCATTTACGCAATGGCAGCGGGTCCGGTAATCGGTGATCGGCTACCATGTTCTCAACGGTTTTAGTTGTCACTTTCAGTTTGACGGCGATCTCTTTTTTCGTGTAAGTACGCATTTTTGACTCCATCAACTGTTTAAAGTTTCCATTAATTCTTGAGCATCCGGGTTGTGGTTCTGGCAAGTCCAGCAAATCCACTTATCATCCACAAGCTCAGCATTGCAAGATTCATGCTCTACTTGGGAGATCGTTTCTCCGCAGAAGTCACATATTTGGTCTTTGCCATGGTCATAGTAGTTATCCATACTCATGTTTTACTCCGTTTCTGCCCATAAGGGCGTTAGGTTGTAGCTTTGGATATGGCAGCTTTGATGCTTTCAGCCATTTCAGCAGGGATATGTATATCATAAGACCCGTCCTTATTTTTACGGCTGTTATACATTTGGTTTTCAACAGCACTATTCGCCTCCAGCAATTCAGGTGCGGCGGCTATGAGTTTGGCGTTGTGATCAGCTTCTTTATGCCTTGCTTCGTTGTCAATACCGTCCGCCAAAGTGTTGATATCAGCGATCACTTGATCGTGCTTGCTCATAATGTGACGTATGCCGGTTGTTGTGACTATTGACCGCCACGGTTCTTTTGAATGCTTCATAATAAACTCCAATACTGTAAAAGGTTAATAAATTGTTATCGTTCCCAAGTAATACGCAGGAACCCAAGGGCAAGCGTTCTGTATGAATAATCACCCATGCCCCAAGTGCGATTGCTGAATTCGAATAATCTTGATAATCTAAACATGATCAAATCTCCAATAGCCACCATTGACTATAGATAGTATAACACACAGAATAGTAAAGTCAAGAAGAAAATAGAAAGAAAGAGAAAATAGTTGCTAAAACAGCCTTTATGATAACGTAAGACAGGAACAAATATTAAATAAAGTTTAGGATATTATGGCAAAGAAGAAATAAGATGCCGACTATTACAAATCCCGGAGTGATAGAGATGATAGTAAGTGCCTATCTTGCTAATGGGCTTGATAAAGGAGCTGCTGCCTTATCAATGGGATACAGTGAATCATATATTCGCAATGGGGATTGTGCTAAATTATGGGACAGAAGTGATGTAAAGGTTGAATTACGCAAGCAAAGGCTTGAATTAACACGAAAAACGGGGTTTAGTAAGGAGCAAGCGAGCGTGGACTTAGACGAAGACCGTCACTTGGCCCGCACCTTGAAGCAGCCAAGCGCGGCAATCAGTGCAACACAAGCCAAGATCAGGCTTTATGGCATGGATCAGATGGCCAGCAGTGATCAGACGATTATTATAATCAATCCACCAAAGCAATTACCCGCAACTAAGAGCGTGGCAAGTAGGGTGATTGGGGGCGATACCAATACCAAACAGCTACCACCAGAGCAAGTAGATTGTGCGTGAATTATGCTAAATACTGTAACTACAAAGACTTATAAGCTGTATCAGTCGAGACTTGGACTTGTAACCACTGGTTGGACAGACCAGAGAGAGCCAAGGAGCAAGCTATGAAACAAAACCAAACCGACATCTGGGTAAACGCATATAAAGCGAGTCCCGTATATAGAAGATTGCTGGAAAGTTGGGGTACGTCCATGTATCACATCCCCAAAACCAATAATAGTAATACCACACCTTTAAGAAAGGGAATATAATGTTAGTTTATAAGTGCGATGCTGGTTTGTGTGACGAGACCTGTGGTGAGTCGGAAATGGTAACACTGAAAGGCTATACTGGACAGTCTGGGGGTATTTTACTTCCGAAACGATTCCAGGAGAAGCATTTTTGCGATGCGAAGTGTTTTGAGGACTGGCTAATTCTGGAGGCTCAAGTGTGCAAAACAGAGATATGCGCGGCGAGAGGAACAGTAATAACTAATGCCAACTAAGACTATAAATTTTGACATGTTACAATATCAGTGGGACTTTTATGCCAACTAAAGAATTTGACACAAAACAGTTTCAGTGGGACTTCTTTTCCGCTGTTAATCGCTACCCGGCTATGATAGCTGGTTGGGGGAGCGGCAAGACCTTATGGTCATTGATGAAAGGAGTTGAGTTATCGAAGGCGTATAAGGATAATTTAGGCGTCATTGTAAGGTCAGAGGGCACTAAATTGCGTGATTCCACGATGAAGGATTTTACCAGACTGACAAATATACATGTGCCGCAAGGCACTAATGAAGCAAAATATGCTAACGGTTCTTCTGTTTTGTTTCGTAATGCGAAAGATTTATCGGGGCTTCAAAATGTCAACATAGGGTGGTTTTATATCGAACAGGCAGAGGAATTTCCCACAGATACGCAATTTCAGTTGCTTAGAGGTCGATTGAGGAGGGTTTTAACCCCCAAGGTGGAAGTTCAAGAGCGATTAATGAACACCATATCCCACCATACCAGCCTGCCTGCACTGAAAAAAGTCTCCGAGGACTGGCAGTTCTTATCTGGTGACGCACTCAACAAAGAAGGTAACCGGATTATTCATCCTGAACTTAAAGAGAATCCCGAAATAAAAGATGAAGATAAGTTTATGAGCGAACGGGATATTGCTGAGTTGGCATTAGTCAATCAGTTAGGTATTCCGTTACGTCAGGGAATAGTAATAGCCAATGCCAATGGACATAACTGGTGCTGGAAGATGTTTATTAAAAGCCCCCAGCCTATGTATTCTTGTGTACAAGCTACCGGATTCGATAATGCGGGTAATATCCCATCTGATACGCTTATTGATTGGGCGGACATGAAAATTACCGCTCCGGCAAAATATAAACAATACGTTATGAACTGTCACGATGAGGTTGATCTTGACGCTTGTTATTACGTTTCGATAATGAACAAACTGCGAGCGAATAATCACATCTGTCACGTTGCCTACGATCCATCTGTTCGGGTGCATCTTTCTCTCGATATTGGCCTCGACTGCACAGCGATATGGTTCCTCCAAGTGGTTAAGGGTCGTCGTAATTTGATTGATTATTATGAGAACACCGGCAAGTACGTCGATCATTACGCTAAAGTTCTGGACGACAGGGGCTATAACTATGGCAAACTGATACTGCCGCATGACGGGGCTGCCCGGAGTAAAACTGATGGCGCAACTTACGCCAAATGCCTGAAAGATATGGGCTATAATGTACTTGTTAATACCCGGATAAAGACGAAAGATGTTGGTATCAACCTGACAGCTAATGCGTTGCCGTCGTTTTACATCGACGAGGATAAATGCAAAGACGGCATAGAAGCCTTGGATCACTACCGCCGAGAGTTCGATGAGGAGAATAAGGTTTACAGGGAATATCCGCTCCACGACTGGGCTTCACACCCTTGCGATTCGCTCAAGGAAATGTGTCAGGCGTTGAAAGCCGGGAAGCTGGGCAGCGTAGTTTCGATAACCAAAGGTCAGGTGAATAAATGGTCGAAGAAATATAAGAGGACAGGATAAAATGAAAATCGAACAGGGAGAATTATTTGTAGTTGGGAAAAAACTAATGGTCCAATGTCCTATATGCAAAAAGATAATCCGTATTGATAAACCGATACTTGGGAGTCTGCATATTTGTCTTACGGACGAAGAAATATCTGTTGCTAGTATGAAATTCAGGCAAAAAGTTGATGCAAGATTATGTGAAATAGAAGGTATATTAAATGCCTAACGACTTAACACAATTCGTAAGAGAGGGATGGGCACTGTCAGCAATAAGACAGATAAAAACGGACATTGTTGCTTGGGCCTATCTCGTGAGCACAAGTTACGACCAGGGTGATATGACCGATTTGGAATTCAGATTGTTTCACGGGACTCCCGGCCAAACCAGACGACACGCAGCACAGCAGGCACCACTTCGCGGCAACGGGCTATTCAGCAATCAACAGCAAGCACGACCTCCTATGCCGCAACCAGTACCCCGTCCCCGCAAAACCGTAGAGTCCAGAGTAGTAGAACCGAGGATGTTAAATGCCTAACGATGCAACAACTAAATCTGAATTTCTGGACGTTTACGAAATAAACGACCAAGCGTGGAAGCCGTTTAATGAGCAGGCGTGTTTAGACAATGACTATGCGCTTTTGGCGCAGCATTCCATCGAGGAAGTTGATCGCGCCAACCAGCAAGGCAGGGTGTTGCATACTATTGATAAGATCGGTCGGCAGATCAACTTACTTCACGGCTACGAGATACGCAACCGACATATTTTGAAGATAGGGCCACAGGGTAACTTCGACGCCGCAGAGGATCAGGCTTGTAATCAGCATACAGGCGTCATAATGAGTTTAATGGCGAGGCATGGCGGGTACAATGTATTGAGTGAAGCGTTTCGGTGGGGTACGCTTGTTCAGGGTTCCAACCTCATAGAGTCATGGCGCGACAGGGATGGGTTGATACAATACGGTCGCTTGGGGTGGAATCAGTTCTTGTTAGATCATGGACTTACCAAATCCGACCTCAGCGACTGTATGGACATTTTGACAGGCCAGTGGATCTCGACCAATAAAGCGAAGATGTTAGTACCTACCGCCGCCGACGAGATCGAGGATATCAGACCGCTGACACAGACAAGCCGTTGGCCGTTCCAAGGTTCGCCTGCAATGAATAATAAGGCCGGAAAACGAATGTTCGAGCAGTGGTGGCATCGAACCACCGAAGAGGTATCTGTTGTTCAGCATCGTATCACCGGCCAGAAAATGACGTTTGAGCAGTTTGTCAACGAGAATGCCGACGGTGATAAGAACCTGGCGAACAGGTTCATACAAGAGTTCAGAATGCCTAATGGCACACCGTTCCTTGTGAAGTTCAGGGAGATCAAGGATAAGGTCGAGTTAAAGATATTCGTGGACGATGAATTAGTATGGACCGGCGATAACCCGATGAAGATCAGGGACTTTAACTATTCGTGGGTGCATGGCCAGTGGTGCCCCGAATGTCCGCGCACTGAGTTGAAGCTGCAATCGTTCGTTCGTGGCCGCCGTGACCCGCAGCGGATGTATAACCGCAAGATCAATCAGGCGATGGACATTATCGAGAGCCAGATACAGGGCTTGCGGATCGTGCGAAGTAGTAAGCTGATGAATCCCGAAGATGCTTATTTAGCTGGGCAGGGTATCGTGTTGCAGGTTGATGAAAACGCTGACGATACGGTTCTGGACGAAATATTCAAGCAAGTCAAAGCATCTGAAGTTCCCCAATCCGTCTTTACTATGCTTGCGTTGATAGATAAGGATCAGACTGACGGCGGCGGTTTGAATCAGGAGATATTCGGAACTGACGATAAGAACATAGAGATTTCAGGTGTGCTATCGAAGTTCAGAACCGGACAAGCATTGACCGGTCAGGGATGGATGTTCCAGAATCTCAGAGAGGCTAAACGTGACTTTGGCAAAAAGCAGGTTCAGATGGTACAGCTTAACTATAAACCGCAGAGGGTTAAGCAGATAATCAACGAAGAACCGGTGCCGGGCTTTTATAGCGACGATCTGACAAGGTTCGATTGCAATCCGGTTGAAGGGCAACTGACCGATAGCCAGCAGAGCATGTATTATCAGGAGATGAAAGAATTACTCAAGACTTTCCCCGAATTGTTCAATGGTGTTATTACAGCAGATATGATCGTCAAGGCTGCTCCGATGCAGTTTAAGACTCCGACATTGCAAGCTATCCAACGTGCTTCGCAACAGAAACAACAGTTGCAGAAACAGCAGACACAGCAGGTACTTACTGACCAGCAATTGCAACAGGCGGTTACTCAGTTACAGTTAGCGCAGGGCGTCGAAAGTTTGGCAGACGCAGCGGAGAAACGATCCGAGATACCTCTTAATCGCGCAAAGACGTTATCAGAGATAAATAAGAATCGAGATAGTACGGAACTTGGCGCATTGAAGGAATTAGTACGGCTTGAGATAGCAGCCGATAAGAATAGACAATTACAAGGAGCGATTTCAAATCAACCTTAAAAAAAGGGAGCATTATGAGAAAAACGACGAAAGCAGAATTTAATAGATTTAAGAAAGAATTTCAGTATTGGGTAGAAAAATTTGGACTGAAAGGCTATAAGGTATACTTCTTTCATAAAGCGTTGGATGGTAGTTACGCAGAGACAAAAGTAAACGAACAAGGCAAGGTCGCGACCGTAACTTACGGACTGGAATTGACTAAGATAGATTGTGAGGTCGGAGACGGCCCAGAGGCAGATGCAAAACATGAAGCCATACATCTTTTGTTGCATAAGATCGGTTTTCTGGGAGAACAAAGATGGACGGCATCTGACGAGATACGAGACGAAGCCGAAAGACTTGTAATAGTTTTAGAGAAAGTGCTATAATGGTTGCGATACTAATAGAACCGCCAAAAAAGATATTCACCGGCGAACCGGAAGATTTAGCCGAGGAGTTTCGTAAGGAACTTCGGACGATGATGAAAGCCGCGGCATTGAAGATGCAGTGTCCGGTTGAGCATCTGAAATACAGAGTTGATAATACTGGTACGGTTGAGATACAGAAGATGGAACCTGACGAAATGGCAGCGATGGAGATTCAAGAAAAACAAAACAAACTCAGAAAACAGATTCTCAAGCGGAAAGGGTTACTATGAACGGCGTCTTAGAATTTACAACTAATCCTGACATAGTTCTCGACGAGAATCGAATCAAAGGTATGCCTGCCGATATTAAGCAGAGACTCCTCGATACAATGACAATAGCGATGGATCGTTACGATTGTGACTGGACAGAATTGACGTGGAGTGTTAAGCCCGATGGAATTATAAGCGTAAAGAAGAAACCGTGACAGCAGAACAAGATAAATTGATCATAGCCGCGCATAGTTTGATAAAAAAAGCGTTTCCAACTGAAAATCTGCAATTTTGCTTTAACTTATCGAGAGAACATGATAACGTGAATTATAATATTAAACAGAGTGGTATTTTGAAAACCTTTAAGAAAGGATAGTGACATGAGAACAATTATTTTACTTATGGTAGTGGTGGCATTGTGTGGATGCCAGGAGCAGCAGCAATGGGGCAACGGTCAACCTAACGACGACTGGCTTGGCTGGTTCGGTAACAGTAACGGTTCGCGGGTGAGTTATGTCATCGTGAACAAGATCAATGCCATAGCCCCTGTGGTGACTGACCACGAAGCGAGACTCAAGGCGTTGGAGGCAAGGCCGGTTTATGATCCGAATGCCTTGGCCGAGCGGGTGAGACTTTTGGAAGAGAAGCCTACACCACCATCTTCATCTAACGGTATCTCGCTTAATAAGGACGGTGTTATTGTTCAAAAACCTGTACTTGTTACGTTAGACAAACACAATAAAGAGGCTTGGCCTTTCCAGTATTGGGCAAATAATCCTCAGCCTAACGGCATAGCTTGCCCGGAATGCGGGGCGGAATTATATGATACATCACCGGACTTAATGCTTACAAGTGATCCTCCACAGTTTTGGATTGTGTGTAAAAAGTGTGATTATACTGGAACGAGATTTTGATGAGTAACGGTGTATCAAAACGAGTATGTATAGCAATGCTGACGATAAATACGTTGGCTGGACTTGCGAAAGAAAGCTATGCTATTTGGTGCATAGCCGGTATAGTGTCAGTGTGCTTGGCGCATTATGCGTTGCAGGCGTACAGAGATCACAAAGGAATAGGACCGAAATAATGTATATCCCATTATTCTGGATAATTGTGTTTTGTATAATGATGGGAAGTGATAACTAACCTAAAAAATAGGAAAGGAACGAGAATTATGTTTGGATTGTGGAAGAGACTTAGAGATCTCGAAAGGAAAGTAAAGCAGAATTCATGCGACCATATTTTCGATGTCGTGTCTGTTTCGGGGCGAGAAGAGAACTCGAAATGGCTGAGATCGATTTGCATGTTATGTGATAAGTCGATAAACAGATGCGTTAAAAGTAAAGAGACAGACGCCGCTTGCAAACTATTGAGAGACGAACTGCTAAAGTAACTAAAAACTAAATAACCGGGATTCACCTAAAAAATAGGCCCTTGTTTTACATTCCATCGTGGAGTGTATGCAGGGGCTTTTTTTATTACCTTAACTAAAGGATAAGTGCAATGGATAAGAACGAAAACGACCTAAACAATGATCAGGTGGTCACTGATCAAGACCTAAACAAGACTGATGCGGTCAATCAGTCGGGCCTACAGGATCAATCGGCCACTGATCAAAATCAGGATGTAGAAACATTAGCTGATGGCACCAAGAAAGACAAGTCTGTTAAGTATTCGGAGTTCGAGAAAGCTAATAAGCGGGCTAAAGATGCCGAAGAAGCACAGATGACCGCCGAACGCAGCCTCGAATTATATCAGGCCAATGTTGCAGGCCAGCAAACAGCCACTCAGCAACAGGCTCAACCAACCGGCACTGTGTACGAACAGGCTATGGCTCAATTGGGTTTGACAGAAGATGATCTCTACGGCGGAAACATCGTGAAGGTCAACAATCTTGTCGCCCAGATGAACACAGCGATTTCGCAACAGCAGACAACTTTCAATGCCAATCAACAGTTTGTAAATAGTCATTCTGACTTTTCACAAGTTGTAGGGAGTGTAAACCCTGCTACCGGAGCAGTAATAACACCATCCGTAGAGGTGGCGGCATTACTACAAACAAACCCATATTTAGCGAATGCTTCTTATCAGGTTATCTACAATGAGGTTATCAAGGCTCGAAAGTTTGCAGAGTTCGAGAAAACCGTCGCTGCCAACAAAGAGCATTTGGACAGGCAGAACATCGACACGGCAAGCGATCCTATGGGCGGCTCGGCTGCCGGGGGTGGTGCGGGCGGTGATGTTCAGAGCCAGCGTATGATGACCAGAGAAGAAAGCCTTAAGATAAGAGCGCAACTCGCTAATGGCGAATTAGTAACATAGAAAGGAACAAAAAATGGAAAAGTTTAAGTTTTTCTCCGTCGAGGAAAGGATGGGGCGTCATAACGATTTGGCGTCGATACTTCCTCTTGGATTTAGCGCAGGCAGGATGCGGTTCACAATCAATCAGAATATGCACACAACGACAAGGATCAACCATCCTATCGACATCTTTTACCAAAGTCAGGTGTTGCTCAGGGTCATTGATGCCTTCGTTTACGTTCGGTTTGGAAAGACCGATTCAATGCCGCAACACGCTGGCGATGTCAACAAATGGCGCAGGTGGGGTAATCCGCTTGCGCAGACGGTACCGCTCACTGAGGGCGTAGATCCTACGCCTATCCTTTTGTCCAAGACCGATATTCAGGTCAGGATCAGGGAATATGGTGCGTGGATCGTAACGAGTTCGTGGATGACCTTCACAGGCATCACGGACGATCAGACGCAGATGGCGGATATACTGCTGGATAACATGCGACTGACGATGGACACCCTCACAAGGGACGTAGCAAGCGGCGGAGCCTCTCGAACCACAGCTTCAAACGGTTCGGGTACATCGACGTTTATCAACAAGGTAGACCTCGATATAATCGTCACGAACTTGCTCGTTCAGAATACCCGAATGATGGAAGATCAGATAGCGGCCAGTACATTAGTGGCCACTTCGCCAATCAGTTCCTCGTTTATAGGTATCTGCCATGTTGGTCAACGTACAAAACTGTCTCAGGTCAGTGGGTTCAAACGTGTTTCCAGCTATGCCCAAGATAAGCAAATGAAGGACGAGTTCGGTGCGACCGATGATATTCGCTGGATACTCTCGACCAATGCAACCCGCGCAACGACTACAACCGGGTACCAGAACCTTATCTTCGGTCAGGAGTTCTACGGAACGGTTAAGATCAAGGGTAACTCCGCTTCTGCGCCGCTTATCTTCCACGGTAAGGACAGAGTGAATTCACCGTTAGAACGGTTCACTACGCTCGGTTGGTTGCAGAACTTCGCAGCCCAAATCCTCAATGATAACTTTGGGCACGTTTTGCTCACAACGGTTTAAGAAAGGAAAGAATTATGAGTAATCAAATTAAAGTTGGACATTTTGAAGCAGACGGGGGAATTATCAATCTCCCAGTAGGGTTCGTTCCTGACTATTTCCAAATGCACGACGTTGGAGAAGGAACTAATCCTGATATGTTCCAGTGGTTCAGGCAACAGCAAACACATGAAGCGACCGGTTCGCAGGAAGGCATGCTCACGAACGGAGCCGATGGCGTGATAACATTGATGGCTGATGATGCTGGTATTACTGCTTACAACACCGGACAGCAAACGCCTCCTATCGGAATATGGGAAGCCAGTAGTGCGACAATTGACGAGAGGGACGGGACAAGTCTCACAATCACTGCTCGTACCGCTGACGCTCCTGGTACTTATGTAAATCCAACAGTAGGTTCTACTACTGACCGTCAGGCTATTTTTGAAGCTGTAACGGTTTCAGGTAATACTGGTTCGACAGAACCTACATGGCCCGATTCAATCGGTGAGAACGTAACTGATGGCTCGGTGGTGTGGAAACGTGTAGATGTAAGCCTCCAGCGCGGTGGTTATCAGGGTGTTGTCATTCAGGATGACATAAATACTGATAGCAGGGAAATGTATTATCTGGCGTTGCAAGCCGATCAACTTGTGGATCACGGCGATACCGCCGGATGGACAGATGGCATTGATCCTAATGCCTAAACAATAATTACTTATTTTAAGGATTTCAAAAATGGGAAACCAAGTTCAAGAAACTGGAATGGAGCGATTTCGTAGACTCCAAAAAGAAGCAAAAGCGTTGGGTATAACAGGCCAGCATAACGCAAATGAGTTTGAGGCGTTGATCGCTCAGGCAAAGGCCGAATTTGCAGAACCGGTTGAACCAATCGCCCCCGAAAAACCTGTTGGGTCTAAGTTGCTTGTCGGTACCGGTCTCACTGTCGAAGAGGCGGCGAAGATTGACGCAGAGTTGAGGTATAGGCATGAAGCCGAGGAAAAGTTTAAGGTCGAACGCCAAAAACAACTCGATTACGCATCTATCGTTGCCGAAGCCGACTCTCTGAAAATCGAGATTGACTTGCCTGAGAACCCGACAGAATTACAGCTTGCCAAGGCAAGGCGGAAACTCGGTATCGAAAAAACCGAGGTTAGGCCTTCGCCTGAAACCGTTGGGATCGAATCGAGCAAAAGGGGATATTACATATTTACGAACCGCGAACAGGAAGATGCGTTGCAGATTGTCAACCTTGGCGGCAAGTATACTATAAATCTTATCCCTGAGCAGGTTCACGTCCTCTCGGAATATCATGTTAAAACATGGAAGCGGTTTGCTGTTACGCCTGTCTACGAACGTGTTTCAACTGGTGTCGTTGCCAGTCCAAACTCTACAGGCGAGTTTGTCGAAGAGTGCAAAAGGACGGGTAGTAAGCCGAGGTTCATATTTGAATATCTCGGCGAGGCACCAGCCGATGCTCCATTCGGATTAGTTCTCGATCGTGAAATCCTTGATAAAGTAATGCCAAAAGAAGAATCATTTGCATAGAAAGGATAAATTATGGAACGAGTAACAGAGGTGGAAGTCAACACCGATCGGGAGAAGTGCGACCTTTTCAATCGGTTTATTGACAACCTAAACCAATTAGAGGGCAAGTTGTTGACGATGATTGCTAAAGACAAAGAAATCGTCGAATACAATGAGGCTGTTGCAGAATACAACGGCGAACCCATCCAGAAAGGAGGCGAATAATGTTTAAGAAACTGTTTCTTATTACTTGCCTATTATTGTGTTCGTTGGCATTCGGTGAATTTCAACAGATCAACTTTGCCAATGTTCAGAACGATAACACTTTAGTAACTATACTCAGGGAGCGTCTTAGTAACAATGGCGACATTATCAGCTTCCGAAACGGACTGACGATAGACAACGCTACTAATAATGCTTTTGAGTGGAATGAGAACGACGAAGAACTTATTTGGACGTTCGCAACAAATGCGGTTAATCTGTCAACAGGTACAGGTATAGTGAGTATGGACTTTGCTGCGATTGTTACTAAGCATGACCAGATATTGCTCGATCCTGTATCGGCAGCGGTTGGAACGGTTGAAGGCACACTCTACTACGATAGTGATACTGACAAGTTGACTTATCGCAATTCATCTTCGTTTATTTCGCTTCCGGGCAGTTCTGCCGCTGGTGGTAGTAACACAGAAATCCAATTCAACAGCACCGGTACCTTAGATGGTATTGCCAATATAATCTGGGATGGCACGAATCTTGAATTTGCTGATGATCAATCTGCCGCTTTCGGAACCGCCGCTGACTGGACGGTTAATTTCGATGATTCTGTTGACGACCAATTGCTTTGGCTCACAGCAGCTACGACAGCGGGTGCTATTACTGACCCGTTGTTCGAGATTATCGTAGGTGCTTCGCCTACGGCAGATCAAGAGGTTTTTGGTGTAGCAAAAGGTACGCAGGTATCGAATACTTCATTGTTGGCATTAGACGAAGATGGTGACATGACGATTGCAGGCAATTTCTTTCAGACTGCAATTGCTTCCGCTTCTTCCGGTAATATCAATATAACCATCAACGCTTCCGGTACAGGTACGATGACTATTGGTGGAATATCTACCGGGTTGATTTCGATACCTAACGCCAATCTTGACATCGGCGACGCAGCAACGGATAAGTTGTCTATTGTTTCCGAAGTAGATACCAACCTTACGCTTGATGATGATACTACCGATTCGCCTGCATTGATATTGAGCGATGCTGGTGATAATACGGCTACTTTCATTAAGAAAAACGGTGCAACCGGAAATACAGAGATCACGATTGGCGCAACTTCTGATTTAGAGATAGTTGCCGGTAATTTAGCTGTTGGCGATGGTTCGCCTGGTTCGGCGGCTATGGACGGTGAAGATTTCTATGTAAACGGTGACTCCGAGTTTGATGGTACTGTTCAATTTGATGGACTGCCAACAGGTGCGGCTGGATTAACTATTACAGGAGCAGCAGTTAATCTTAATGTTAGTTCTAACTTTGCCGTTAATATAGCAACCGGTACATCAACAGGTACGGTAACAATTGGCGGTAATGGTATTCAGGCTATCAATATTGGTGATGGTGCCGCGGCAAAGACAGTGACGCTTGGCAGTAGCAATTCAACTTCTACGACTACACTACTTTCAGGTTCTGGTGGCCTTAACCTGAATGCCAGTAACAATCAACCAACTAATGTGAATACTGGTAACTCGACTGGGGCTACAACTATTGGTAACGCTCTTAGTGATATATCACTGTTAGGGCATATCCAAGGTGCAACTGCATTTGTACTTGATGGTGCAACAGATAATAGCTTTGAAACATCTATTGCTGTCACTGATCCTACAGCGGACATCATCTGGACACTTCCTGACGGTGCGGCTGACACATTGGCATTTATGGGTTCAACACTCACAACGAATTATCCCGAAATTGCTAACTCTGTGACGGGTGGAACAAATCAACTTATCTTTGAAGGGTCTGATGCAGATACCGAAGAAACAATAATCACTGCTACTGACCCTACGGGAGATATTATCTGGACACTTGCAGACGGTGGAGCACAGACAGTGGCTTTTGTGCCTGCTACTTTGGCAACGAATTTCGTAGATGTTGTTAATTCAGTCTGGACCGGTACTAACCAATTGATATTTGAAGGTACCGATGCAGACACAGAGGAAACGGTTATAACCGTAACCGATGCTACTGCTGACAATACATTCACGTTTGCAGATGATTCCGGGCTTGTTGCTTACACTGCCGATGGCGGAAAGACTACTTTGAGCGGAGCAGGTGCTATACCACTCACGGATGCTATTGTCGAATGGACAACGACAGGTTCTGATACAGGAAGTTTAGCTGACGGCAAACCCGGTCAAATTTTAACGGTTGTTATAGTTACAGACGGCGGCGAAGGAACTATTGTTCCTGACACGACATTTACTGGATGGGCAACTGCTGTTCTTACTGACGATATTGACACTATCACATTCTTCTTTGCTGATACTACTTCCGGGTGGATTGTTATGGGCACGGCTGCTGCTAATGGGAATGCGGTTGCGTTGACTCAATAATTATAGGTGACTTATGCGAGCGAGACGTTCAGGACAAGGGCATCGACAAAAGCGAAAAGACATCAAGGAAGCCAAGAGATTGGGCGTTCGCTTGCATAAGTTCCTAAAAGAAAAGAAAGACAAAAAAGATAAAGACAATGGCTGAATATAGAAGAAAACCGGTGGTCGTCGATGCAGTTCAATACTTCGGAGACGTTGAAATAGATGGCGTAACCCCTCCAGCAAAGAACCTAAAAGGATGTGCGGCACAAATAGTATCTGCGTCTCGCCCGCTTAGTGCATATCTTGAGACAGGCAGGGGAAAAGTGGCAGTACACCCCGGCGACTGGATTATAACAGATGGGAATGCCATTAAATCCGTGTGCCATAAAGACTTATTCGGTGAACTCTACGAAGAGGTGAAATAATGGCTGACGAAAAGACATGGAAATTATCTGAGATACGAGAACTGTTTCGTAAGTTGACCGGTAGACGGTCTACCGAACAGATTTCTGACGAAAATGCCAACAAAGAGATTAATGACTATTATACTAACGGTCATTTCTCCCACGACGCGAAAGTTGACGAGTTCGATACATTCTTTACTCAGGCTTTGTCGGCTACGGATGATGGCGAATACACCCTCGATCAGTCAATAGATCGTCTCGACGATCCTATAACGATAAATGGTAATCGGATAAGGTTCTATCGTGACAGAGAATTGTTTTTCTCCGGTGAACATCTTGACACACAGCATCACCGCTTTAGGTTCCTGTCGCTTACTGTTTCACATAATACTCATTTTACCAAGTTCGAGGATGAGCAGTTTATTACCGAACCGACATTGGTTATAGGATCGAGTGATAGTAAAAAAGTCAAACATAGTAACTTCGATTACAACATTGACGTTTTCGCTTATTCCAAGTTGTCAAGTGAAGTCGCTCTGACAGGAGATGCGATACCAGAGGATAAATATGGTGCATGGTCGCTCAAGATCGACACGGACGGCGATATAACCGTTGCTGCCGCTGACGACAATGTAACCGGCTACGACACACCACGCAAGGCGTTAGAGGCGTTAGACAACTCAGACAGCGACTCGGCTTACATGGGCTATGTAACTGTTATGAAGTCAGATGGTGCGTTTACACCGGACACCACAGCCTTAGACGCTGCGAACGTAACTGCCACATTCACTGACGGCAGATTTGAGAACAGATCAACGCCAATATCGGCATTATTGTACGGCACAAAGTTATTCGTACACCCCAAACCAAATGATATTTATGAGTTCAAGGCATTGCATATTGCCGACAGGCCGACAGCCTTTGCAGACGATAATGCGGTTCCCCCTGACCGTAAGTGGGGGCCGGTGATAGCGACGGGGGCAGCGTTGAGATTCTTGCGACAGAGAGGCGAAGATGTTGAGGGTGTATTAGAGTTTGGCCGAGGTGATATAACGTCGGTACGTTCAGATAAAATTAAACGATTCGTGGGCCAAGTGGTTCAAAGGACTTTTTGAGGAATAAATTATGTCAGACAAAAGAGAATTAGGCGAACGTCCATCGTTCCCAGTGGCAAGCACAGCTTTTGCTCAACTCAGTTTCCCAAATGGTGCAACTGGTGCGACGCTGATAGACACTGCTACTTTGAATATAAATGGTGTGATCGAGCAGATAGAAATTGAGATAAGTACGTTTACTGACGGAGCAAAGACGATGACAATCAATATCGCCTCCGCTCAGAATGCCAACCTCTTTAACGAGGGATCTCTCGCCGATGCGACGACTCATTTGAAACAAGCTCTCAGTTTTAAGAATTCTGCTGATGCGGATTTCAACCCTGCGCTTGTCGATGGGGCTTTGACGCTCACCGGCACTATATCCGGCGATCCCGGTGCATCGGGCGGAACGGTAGATGTGACTATATTTTACAGATAGGAGTGTAAGCTATTCCTTATAAACCTTTTCCAATATTGGATATGAGAGAGGGCAAAAGGCTTGACCTTAATCCGTGGCTACTTCCACAGGATGCTTTCGAGACTATGCGCAACTGTGGACTGAAACGCGGGGTATTGGAGAAGCGAAGAGGCTATGCGTTATTTGGACAGATTCTGGCGATCAGCACAACTACATTGAATCCTACGTTGCAGACCAATCCGGTTACAGGGATATTCAATCACTTATCAGGCTCGACACAGAATCTATTGGTCGCCGACCAGAACCGTATCAATGAATTTGTTTCGAGCAGGCCAGCGAATAAAAGTTTGACCGGTGTGGCTGATTTAGGCGGTAGCCCGAATCGAGTTCGTTTTGAATCGACAGGGCACTCATTTACTGCTGATGAAATCAATACTATTACAGGTGACACAGACTGGAACGGAACGTATAGAGTTGAGAATGTTTCAGATGCGAACCATTTCGACATTGAACACGCTGCCTCTGATACGGTAGTTGATGCCGGTACTACCGCTACGCAGGAAGCGTTTTCCGACTTGACCCGCAATAAGATACAATTCAAACCAACTAACGCTGACGCTGCACAGGACACGCAACCAAGTGACGGCGTAACGATAAATGGTGTTACCAGTGGCGCGACAGCCACACTTTCAACAAGTGGTGTGATGATCGACTATGGCTTATTTGGTGACGGAGATGCTTTTGGTACGTTTGTGTTTGACAACGGAACAGTCACAGGCACGTTTCAGGCAGGCGAACAACTCAATAGTACTGGCGTTCTGGATAGTGGCGATATATACGGCTATGCCATTGCCGCCAATTCAGACGAAGCCTTTACGGGCGACAACACGAATTTCTTCTGGACAGAGAATTGGGATCACGATGGGGTAAGCGATCTTACATATATTACAAACAATCAAAACCCGATCCAGCTATATGACGGTACGCATTTAAGGCAATTTTCAATAGATATAGGGACCGATGCTGCGAGGGCGGGTGACAACGATGTCAACTCTGCGTTATTGGTTGTAGTTTTCAAAGAGCGGGTCATTCTTTTCAGTACAAATGAAAGCGGTTCTGACTTTTTTCAACGCGCGAGATGGTCTGCTATTAAAGCCCCCTTTAGTTGGCCTACCGCTAATTTCAAAGATGCTCCTACCTCCGATGTTATTAAGGGTTTGGATTTTATTGGAGAGGAGTTATACGTTTGGTTTGAGGGTGGTAGTGTGTGGCGATTCACATGGACAGGCGATTCCAACGACCCGTTCCAGTGGGAGAACGTATCTCGAACCGAGGGTACAGTTGCGCAAATGAGTGTCGTTACTCAAGACGACAGACAGTTTGCGTTAGGCGCATCAAGGATACAAGTATCTAACGGTAGACGAGTCGGGCCTGCCGATATAAAGATACCTGATTTTACATTGGGCTGGAATCAGGACTCGCTACCGTTTAGCAATGGCGTTGTATTAAACGAGGAGCGACAGATACATTTTACTTATGCTTCGGCAAGTGCTTTATCAGATGATTCCGATCAGCCGGACGACGGTAATGTTTATCCTGACAGTTCGTTGGTTTTGAATTATGAGGATTTAAGTTGGTCAACTCACGGTTTGCCTATTCATACGTTTGGTTTTTCATCCATTGAAAGCGATCTTACATGGGATGATGTCTCTGATGCGTGGGAAGATATAGACTTTTCGTGGAACGCGGGACAGGCAAAGTCAGGGTTTCCGACTACGTTATTTGGTAATCATTTGGGTAAAGTATTTCAAATGAATTTCGCCGGTTCGGATGACGGTTCTGCAATAGAGTTTAATGCTGTTAGCGGTCAGTGGAACCCATTTGTAAAGCAGGGTAACAAAGCCGATTTCGGGTTTATAAGATTTCTATGCGACGTAGACGCTTTGGTTAGTTTCGATGTCAAGTTTTTCCTCAATACCGATACGACAGCGTGGCAAACCAAAACAATTACCTGCGATGCAGTAGCAGGTTCCGATAGTCTTGTATGGAAACAGATCGATGTAAAAGCGGTAGCCAACTTTCATAGAATCGAAATAACCAATAACGCTTCTAATAACCGTCCTCGTATCCACGCGATAATACCTTATTTCAAGAATGCGGGCGGAAGGATGGTGTGATTTGGAATTTGCAAAAGAGACAGAAGATTTTGGAACGAAATTTAAGGAAGATGACAATATTGAAGAATTCCTTGGCGAGTTGGTTTCGTTTGTTGAGCGACGGGTTTTCAACAAGTTATCAAAGAAAGTTAATTTCCTACTGACGAGAGTAAACGATCAGAAATTTGAGTTTGTAGCAGATGGTAATGACAACAAAGACCAAGACGGTAATTTGAGAATAATAAATAGTAACGGAAACTTTTTGTTTCAGAAAAGAAACGGTAATGAGGAGACAGGTACATGGTCAAACGAAAACAGAATAAAAACTACATCTTAATATTCTTTATATTGTGTTCCACTGTATTTGCAGGGGATATTATATTACTGAATGATGGCGATCTTATCAGTTGGCCGAACAACAGCCAGACAGTCAGGGTTTACGCCCACCCTTCGGCTTCCGAGTCATACGAGCAGATTTTTCCTTCTGCGAAAGGAACGGGCGGGCAAGCGTTAATAATTGATAGCGTGGTGGGGGATGTAATAACTCACGCATACAGTTCGCCTTCTTCTTTCGCCGCCCATCAAATGTTAAGCCCAACACATACAGACGCAACAACAGCAAATATTATACAAGGAGATATATTGTACGGTTTTGCTAATAATGATTTACGCAGACTCCCAGTTGGTACTGCACTTGGCGGAACAGCTACGACCTTTTTTGGTGGCGATGGAACCGATGTTGGATATAGGACGGTTGCGCAAGTGGTCACAGACCTAAATACTCCTCTCGACCTTGAATACTTGAGACTTGACACCACTAATGACCCTCTGACGGGCGACCTTGATTTTGGAGGGAACGATATTCTATCATCTGGTGCGCTTGGTTTTAAGGTGTCTGGCAATACGAGCAACTACATATCTTTCAGTACGATTTTCAGTGTCCCTACTATAAATTCAGTGGGTACGAGTAATTTTATTAACATAGTAATGGCATCAGGTACACCGGGTATTCGGCTTGTTGAAGATAGTAGCAACAGGATGACTCTCAGATGGGATGGTACTGATACAAGTTTTGTAGAGTCTACACACAATATTACTATTCAATCACGCGGCAACAACGGCGATATAAATTTAACCCCCAACGGAACAGGTGTGGTCAATGTCAGCAGCGACTTAAATATGGGTTTCTTCGACATTATAAACCCTGACAACATGGACGGTTCTGTTGAACCTGCCGCTATAACAGATATAGATGCAGCCCCTCATGCACATTGGTCGTTTCAAGATGCGGCTAACAAAACAACCCTTGCGGCAGCAGAGGGCGGAGCAACTTTCAGCCTCACAGCAGGGACAACAAACTTTTGCGATAGAGGTGTAAAGAAAGGTATTGAATATCCAGGCGATTCTTACCACGAAGCGACAGGCTACAAAGGTATTACTGGGACAGGCGATTGGTCACTGTCGTTTATGATAAAACCAGAACTTGATGAAGAATTTAATAGTTTTTTGTATTGGGGTACAAGTGCCAGTGTTGGCAGAAACGTACAACTCCAAGTCAATAACGACAACAGGATTCGTATGTTTTTTGGCAATGGCTTTCTAAATGGAGCAACGCCTCTTGTCCCTAATGAATGGTCACACGTCCTTTTCGTTCACCCAAGCGGTGCAAACTATACCGAGATGGTAATATACCTTAACGGCGTAGAAGATACAGGGACAAACAGTGGAACTAATTCTGTTGATATACTATCTGGTGATGATTTTCGTTTAGGCCAAGTGCCCGCCGGGGGATTCATGTTTACTGGTTGTCTTGACGAAGTGGCGTTGTTTGATTCTGAATTAACGTCTGCAAATGCACGCAATATATTTGACCGGCAACAAGACCGTGAAATCAGGGGTACAAGTAATTCTCAAATTGACTGGACCAAGGCAGATAGTAATTTCAGCACGACAGGTAACTTAGATGTTGGTGGCGATGGTGATATTACTGGTTCCTTAGATGTTGGGATCACTTTAGATGTCGCTGGTGCTGCCTTTGTACGAGGCTCCTTTGATGTTGGGACAAACAATTTCACTGTGTCTGCCGCTGGCGTTACAAATGTATTTGGCAAACTAACGGCATTTGCTGATCTTGCTGTTGTTGGCATCACGGACTTAGGTGATGGTGGTGATACGCTATTCATGCGAATCGAAGCCGATGGCGATACTTTTTGGGTCGGTGCTGGCACTGGTTTACCTTACGCATGTATGTATGTTGATGGTACACAGGCGATTGAGGTGGCACTTACTTCAGGAGTGGTAGCTGAAGTAAAAGACGATGGGACAACCTCATTAGACGATGGATGGTTAGCGGGAGACCTTAATTTAATCACATTCCCGACAGGGGGGGATGAGCATTATCTATCAGTTACTAAAGCCGGGTTTTACAGGATTCAATGGAGTTTAAGTTTCAACACAGCCAATCCCGGTGCTAATGTAGAAATCCACGGGGGAATAGCAGTTGACGGTACAGCGATAAGAAATAAAGCGGAGGCCCACAGAACGATAGCAAACAATAGTGATACAGGTAACATGGGCGGGACAGCTATGATAGATGCCCCTAACGGAACAGAGCAAATAAGTTTGTGGCTTCTAAATACTACTAATAATGCTGATGTAACAGTAGAGCATGGAAACGTCAGTATGGCAATGGCTGGCGGAACTTAGACAAGAAAGGTGAAATTATGAATTTAGAATTTGTAAGAATAACGACGCTTGATTCGTTCAAGCTGATACCGAGACATCTATTTGAGCAGATAGGCGGTAGAAGCTGGACAGTAGACAGATTGTTTAAGTTAGGCACACAGGTTCTCACGATGCCGCCGAAATGCTTTTGGGTTCTCATGGATGAAAACAGCCATGTCAAAGGTTTGCTTTGGATCGTAATTGACGTACTTTCAGAAAAGGTCAATGTAATAGCTTTCTCGGTTGACCCGGATTGTTCAGACGAAAGCGACCTCGATATGGCAATAGAGTTTTTGCGCAGATTTATAAAAGATTTCAACTCTATTGATAGTGATATAAAACTCAAAGACAAGATCAACTGGATAACTGATGAGCCGGAGAAATTCAAAGACCATGTAATACCGAAAACAAGGATTATAGAGGTATGATAAAACTAAAAGAAAAACAGACTATAAAGCAGTTCATTGACAAAACTTACGTTGCTGAACAGATCCTTGCCAGCCAGCCCGGAGCGTTATTCGGTGACGACTGCTGTCCGCTCACTCATTCTTTTGGCGATGGTCTTTATATTCGTGAAATGAACGCGCCTGCTGGACAGATCAATGTTAGTAAATTGCATAAAACAAATCATCCGTTTTTTATTCTCAAAGGCGACGCAACCGTTGTTACCGAAAATGGCAATGTCAGATATACCGCTCCTATGTGGGGCATTACAAAAGCAGGCACGAAACGAGTAGTCTATTTCCACGAAGATACCACATGGATTACTGTCCACGCAACCGAAGAAACAGACCTCGGCAAGATCGAGGACGAAGTAATAGCAAAAACTTACGACGAATTACCAGAACATGTAAAGGAGCAATTATGTCTTTCACGACAGTAGCTTTAATAGGGGCCGGAGCAACATTAGGAGCAGCAGCACTAAACAAGGGTGGCGGTGGTGGCGGTGGCGGTGGGTTTTCGCAACAGCCTACCCTTACGCCTAATCAAAAGGAACTTCTCAATAATCTTATAGCTGGTATTCAGGGTGGAGCATTCCCCGGAGGCCAACTCGGAGGGATCACCCCCTTTGGCGGTCAGCGTGTAGCCGGATTCGGGCAATTGCAACAGCAAGGGTTAGGTTTGGCCGGTGGATTAGGTCAAGGTATCGGGCAGGGCTTTGATATATTCGGGCAACAGCTTGCTCAGTTCGATCCCAACCTTGGCGGGCAGTTCTTGGGTCAAGGCGCAGACTTTCTTACTCAAGCCGGTCAGGGTCTCGACCCTCAACGTATCTTAGATGCTCTTGAGCCGGGCAGACAGCTTGCCCTTAACACATTCGAGCAAGATATAGTGCCTTTCCTCGGTGAGAGGTTCGGGGCCACCAGCGGGGCGTCAGGGGCGTTCAACAAGGCGTTGGCCGAAGCTGGTGCCAATCTGTCATTAGGGGTAGGTGCACAAGCTGCTCCATTCTTAGGCCAAGCAGCGTTGCAGCAGCCCGGATTGGACCTCTCGGCGGCGGGGCGGGCGGGTGAATTCGCTCAATTGCCCGGCCAGTTAGCCCTACAGGGTGGCCAAATAGGGTCGCAGGGGACGGATTTGCTTAGCCAACTGCTTAATTTCGGTGGTTTACAACAGAGACAAGAGCAAGCCGGATTAGGTGCTGCTCAACAATTTTTCCAAGAACAGCAGCCGTTTAATAACCCGTTCCTAAACCTGTTGGGGCCAGCACTCGGTACGCAGGCGTTCCAGACATCGTTCCAGCAACCGGCACCGGGATTAGGCTCGCAATTATTGCCTGCATTAGGGGCGTTTGCTGGATCGGGCGGGTTTGGTAATTTAGGGTTTGGACAGACACCTTTGCAAAACAATCAACTCTTTCAACCAAATTCACCTACGGGCATAAATCCGGCTAATGTCTTTAATCTTCAAAGGAATTTCGGATAGGAGTATATCATGGCAAACGGAATAAATATATTACCGCAAGCACAATCAAAGTTTCAGGGTCTTGGCGGATTCTCTAATAACCTTGTCGCTGGACTATTGCAACAGCAGGCACAGCGTCGTTCCGGCCAGCAGTTCGGTCAGGCATTCCCACAGTTTGGCGCGGGGATAACCGATCCACAGGTACAGCAGTTTATTGCGCAACAGCAGTTACAGAGATTACGGAATCAGGGCGCAGGGTCAGGTTTCACAATAGGGAACACAAGGTTTAATGCGCAGGGACAACCGATAGTAACGGCTCCAATAGCCCCTCAAACATCGGCAGAAGTAAGAAAAGAAAAGCGTGATATACAAAAGGCCGCTGCCGAGGGCGATCTTGAGCGAGGCGAAGCCAGAAGACAGTTACGCGAAATAGACCAAAGGGAACGCATAATCAAACTCCCTGAATTCAAAGCCGGTGGAGATCCCAATAAGCAAGCGAACACATTAAGGAAAGAGTTCAATGCTGACCCTGTAGTTAAGAACAACGAAATAATCAGTACGCAACTTGGTATTATCGAACAGGCGTTTGACCAAGCAACTAATCCATTAACATCTAATGAAAGCCGAATAGCGTCCGATCAAGCATTAGTAATATCGTTCAATAAGATGCTTGACCCGACTTCTGTTGTAAGAGAGTCGGAATTTGAAAGAACGCCATTGCAGGCTGCATTATTGAATAGGTTTCTTTCTCAGCCGGATAAAGCTAAAAAGGGTGGTTTGGCGATAACTGACGCTGACCGTAAAGCTATTTTAGATATGGCGAAACGAGCAGCAAGAGAGACATCGAGAAGATTCAATCGTGCATTCGACAGATTTAACAACTTGGCTAACACCTTTGGAGTTGAACCTGGTAAGATATTCGGCGGTATCACCAGGTCGGGCACATTGGAAGACATACCTCAAGTCAACCCATCTCGCGACAATCTAACGCCCCAAGACTTAGGCAATTTAACATTAGAACAGTTGCAGAATCTTTAAGGAATAGGCAATGGCTGTAACTCAAGAACAAATTCAGGACGAAATAGCCAGAAGACAGCAACAGGCTGCCGCTGTACGAGAGCAACCTCAGATCAGTGCTATTGAGCCAACAGCCAGAGATAGGTTTTCGCAGTTTGGTGAGCGTGTGAGCCGTGCCATAGGACTTGAAGGCGAGCCAATATTCCAACCCGGACCAATAGGTGCTTTTGCTGCAAAGAAAGGTAGAGAGATAAAGGCGGGCGTAAAAGAAGAAGGGCCTTTGTTTATCGGCGAAACAATCGGAGAGTTCGCTGGTTCTAAATTTGGCGCAAAAGGTCGGATCGCCGGTGCAGGCATTGGCAGGGCAACAGGAGAGTCTTTCAAACAAATAGGACAAGCAATCATCAACTCGCCCAATGCACCAGCATCATCTAAAGACGCAGCTTTGCGGCTCCTAAAAGAAGCGGCGATAGGAGCAGGCACAGAAGCTGTCAGCGAAGGTGCAGTTAAAGCATTTCGCCGACTTGGTACAACACTTGGTTTCAAGTCTACTGTGGTAAAACCCTTGCCTGACTTTGATGACGTACAGAAACTTGCTCGTAACATCGGCATTGATTTGACGCCTGCACAAAGGAGTGCGTCAAGAGCAGTAGATACCTTTGAAGAGATTGCCGAGAACGCTTTCTTTGGTCGTGGCAAATTGAGGGATATAAAACAGATAACTCAGCCAGCCGGAATCAGGAGGGGCGTAGATAGATTGTTGGATTCTTTCTTGCCGAAAGCCAGAAGGGTTGGACGAGGCGAACTTGGCGAAATACTTAGTGATACCATCGCTGAGAAAAACACTGCGTTCAGGAAAGCCGGCGCTGCAATATACAAAAGAGTTGACAGATTAAACAAAGGTGCAACTGTAAACTTGAGTTCATTAAAAGCATTTGCAACAAGACTACAGCAGCGAAGAATAAAAGAGGGCGGTCTTGCGCAACCCATAGATACAGTGATCGAGGACTTGCTGAAAAGGCCGGATATTACTGATTTTAGTACGGCCCACAGAATACGATCAAGCCTTTTGGAAGTTGCAAGAAACGCGCCGTCAAAGAAAGATCGCATCGTAGGCATAACAAAACAGGCGTCGAAGCTGGTTGACAATCAAATGACAAAAGCATCAAAGTCTCTTTCGCCAGACGCTTTCAAAATGTGGCGGGCGGCAGATGGTTTCTGGCGAGGAGGCAAACAGGTATTTAATTCTAAAGTTATTAGGCGTGTAACCAAATCGGTGTTAGATGACACACCAGATAAAGTGTTAGATGTAATCTTTCAGGCCAAGTCGCCTAAACAGATTAGGACGGTTATGAGCCTTGCCGATCCGCTGACCAAAAAAAGACTGCGGTTCGCTTTTCTTGACAACATGCTTGAGAAAAGCACCCGGCAAATACCAGGTGATATATCAGACCTCAGGACATTGTTGGGTAGAAATTTTCTTGAAAAGTTTGATGCGTTTGGCGACGAAGCATTGAGTGCTATATTTTCTCAAGAAGAAAAACAACGGATTCGCAATCTTGCAAGGTTGGCAAAAACGACACAAGGCAAGACGGGTGGCGCAGGTGGCTTTTTGATTCAACTAATACAAGCTGCACCACTTGGAGCGACCGCAACGGGGATAGTTGCAGGCCAACCCGAGTTAGCTAAGAAAGGGCTTATAACGGGCATACCTGTCGCTGGGTTTACAGCCGGACTGTCCGCGTTGATTAGAAGCAAGAGGGGATCAAAAATACTTACAGATTTGATTGATGTACCGAGAGGCACTCAGAATATAGCAGCATTGAGCGCAAGGCTCACAAGAGAACTGGCGAGAATAAAACTCGAAGAAAGAAAAAGCAAACAGGGTCCGAAACAAGCAATAATCACAGGGACAAGACCAAATTAAGGAAAGCATCATGGCCCAAGCAACAAAAGCAGATATTGAACGTCTATATGACAAACTGGATCCTATCGGCAAGGACGTTGCGGTCATTAAGTCGCAGCTTGCCGAACACCTAAAAACCCATCAAACCACCCGGACAACATGGCAACGGTCTGTGATCGGCGGACTTGTTCACATGATCGAAGTTGCGGTGATCGCCGGGGTTGCGTACCTTTGGGGTACGAAACAGTAAACCGAATTTAAAAAATTAGAGATTAAACATGAACAAGAGATGGTGGAAATCAATGACGATACTGGCGGTAGTCGTAGTGATGGGCTGTATTGGTATGCTTATGTATGATACGCCAAAACCGCTCGGTCACGATTTTACGACAATAGAATTATGTGATTGGGCCGAACAACAGAGCAATAACCAGTACAGATTGATAGTAATGCAGTTGGCTATGTCAAGTTGCATACTGGTTATCGTCGGCAGGATCAGGGCAAAAGGGGGGATAGGTAAATGAATTGTAAACAGGTAAACACTGCTATTTTGATAGGTTTATTGTGCGTATGGTCCCCGTGGTTTATGGCAGCCTTTGATAAAGACAAACCCGCATCGTCAACCTCATTGCGTAACTCTAATCCAGAGATACTTGCGAACTGGGCGGCAATAGAAACGGCGTTAGGTGCTAACCATGAATTCTCGACAGGTGGTTCTAATACGGGAAATCACGACAGTATTGTATTGATCGAAGCGGCTGATATAGGGACGGGTGCCTCTGGCTTGCCTATTCTCGGCGCGCAGACGGTAGTTGCTCCTGAACTCGTTTATACTGACGAGGGCGATAACGACGTGCAGTTGACAAGCGGCGGCAGTATGGGTTCAGCGACGACAAACACGCTGACTAACACGATCACTGCTACGGGACTGATAACTGCAAACGCTGGAGTAACACTTGGCGCGGGCGATGATCTTATAGGCTCGGCTACTTCTGATATAAATATAGGGTCTGGCAATTTCACGGTTGCCGGTGACTCTGGTAATACCCTTGTTGGAGGAACCCTTGACATACAAGGCACTACGGCTGTTGTTGGCGTACTCGACGAAGATGATCTTACCTCTGATTCAGCGACGAATCTTGCGACTCAACAGTCTATCAAGGCTTATGTTGATTTGGATTCTACTGGCAGTGTGATGCACGACGCGGAGGGCGGGTTTACTAATGCCGATGTTGATGGCGTAAAAACCAAAGTATACACTAAATATATCACTGGAACACTGGATGCTTCATCAAGTAAGAATGTTGCTCATGGTATTACTGGCATAGACAATATCTTAGGTGCTGATGTTATCGTTTTTAATAGCACTACAAGTTCGTATTGGGTCACTGAAATAAGACAGACATCTTCAGGGGTGGCAAACTTTAGCGCAACTTACGACGGAACCAATGTGATATTTATAGCGGTTGGCACTCAATTCCAGAGTCAGAAATTCAGGATTAGACTGGATTACAAACTATAATGGCATATTCCCTATTTCCAATACTGAATATAAGGCAAGGAAAAATGAACGAAACCAATTAGCGATGCTGTGGCTGGGTGTATGGCTGATGGTGAGAGCTTATTTTTTGCTCTATCTCCGCCTTAACCATGCTGTAAACCCACAACGTACCGACAAGAATCAGTATTACGACGACAAAAATCATGAGTGTTTTATTTACAGCCCTCATATTGCCACCTTACATAAATATATTATTGCCACCCACGGTAGACATACCACGGTTAAACCCACAAGATTCAGAGCTACATCTTTAATTGTTATCCGGTGTCGTTTTGACATAAAGCCACATCCCTTTTTGCCGGTTGTTCATCTTCACCTTTCTAAAAATATTACACTAAACTAAGGAATTGAAACCCCTAAAATCAGGGATTCACCTATATACAAATACACACTACTCTGTAAAATGTCAAGTAGTTTTTTAGGATTTCACTTCGCAGGGACGCAATTATGCCACTTTAATACAGGGATTAGTAGCATGGAACGCGAAACTGTACCTATTATCAACTTTCAAAAAGAGCTTGAAATTCGCAAAATTACGCAGATTCTAAAGGGTGCTGACCCGGCTTTTGTTTCTTCTCTGTTGAATCAGGCTCGGCTTTGGCAACAAAGAAAATCAGTCTTTCGTCAACAATCCGAGTAATAATAGCCTCCAATTTCTCTCCCCTGGCCTTATGCGTATACAACTGTATTTGCATATCAACAGGGAGTTCAAGCCAAAATTCCACTAAAGTTTCTACTGTTTTTGCAACGGTAAACCCCAAATCAGACAACTTGTTATCAAGTTGAGATTTCAAATCTGCCGCAATATTGCCTTGGACTAAATTTTTTTCTTTTGACATAACTTTAATTCTAACAAGAAGTTACAGGAACACGAAACATAAAATAACATAACTTTTCATAATATTTCATGTTTTCCGTTTGACATAGCCGAAATATGTGTTATGATATATTATGATAAAACATAAATTATTATGGAGCTTAAAATGAACAATAAGATTCAACAATTAACTTTTAACAGGGATAGTTATTCTGACGTCCTTGAAGTAACCGACGAACTTGCTGCCTTAGAGCAACGAAAGCCTCACGATTCCATTCGCCTACTCATCCTTGAGGCTGGGCGGGCAAAAATAGATAAACTTCGTTCTGGAAACCCTACTCCGGAAAACAAAGATACAGATTCCCAAAGTGGAAGTCAATAGAAAAACAATAATTTTTTGAAATGGAGCAGAAAAATGACACTAAATGAATTTTTGCAAGAAGTAGGCGGCGATGAGAGCCAAATAATCTGCTATGTAGCCGAAGAAGCCTTGGAAGCCGTCAAAGAAGATGGCTACGCACTCCAGTACGTCAAAGAGCAGACAGAGCAGGTTTGCTTGGAAGCCGTCAAACGCAATGGCTACGCACTCCAGTACGTCAAAGAGCAGACAGAGCAGGTTTGCTTGGAAGCCGTCAAACGCAATGGCTACGCACTCCAGTACGTCAAAGAGCAGACAGAGCAGGTTTGCTTGGAAGCCGTCAAACGCAATGGCTACGCACTCCGGTACGTCAAAGAGCAGACAGAGCAGGTTTGCTTGGAAGCCGTCAAACGCAATGGCTACGCACTCCAGTACGTCAAAGAGCAGACAGAGCAGGTTTGCTTGGAAGCCGTCAAACGCAATGGCGACGCACTCCGGTACGTCAAAGAGCAGACAGAGCAGGTTTGCTTGGAAGCCGTCAAACGCAATGGCTACGCACTCCAGTACGTCAAAGAGCAGACAGAGCAGGTTTGCTTGGAAGCCGTCAAACGCAATGGCTACGCACTCCGGTACGTCAAAGAGCAGACAGAGCAGGTTTGCTTGGAAGCCGTCAAACGCAATGGCTACGCACTCCAGTACGTCAAAGAGCAGACAGAGCAGGTTTGCTTGGAAGCCGTCAAACGCAATGGCTACGCACTCCGGTACGTCAAAGAGCAGACAGAGCAGGTTTGCTTGGAAGCCGTCAAAGAAGATGGCTACGCACTCCAGTACGTCAGCAAAAAAGTCTTTTCGGTAGAAATTCAGGCCCAAAGTGGAAGTCAATAGAAAAATAATAATTTTTTGAAGCGAGTTGATTATGGGCGTTGAGCGAGTTGATTATTATTCGGAAGATGAATTCCAACAAGCATTGGAAGAAGAACAGCAAAGCTATGGTTCGCAACCGCAAGAGCCTGACGTTGTACCTTGTTTCAAATGTGGCGGTCAGATGTATCAAGAATGTCACGCGCCAGAGGGCAATATCTGTGAGACTTGCGAGAAAGCCGGAAACAGGAGACCTCCAATGAAAGCTGAACGGATAAAAGAAATCAAAATGAGGCTAACTTGCCTTGATTACCACGGCAATAGTAAAGCTGTACTAAGGAAAGATATTACCGAACTCCTCACTGCCCTTGAATCAGCCCAGTCCGAGAATGAGCGGTATAAGGCGGCGTTAGAGAAACTACTTGAAATCCATCCTGATATGTGCGGTATGTGTGAGCATTTTGACGAACAAGACGATGCCCATTTTTGCTGGGAACATCTTCAAGATATGGAAATAACCGAAGGCCGAGAGGCTTGCGAAGATAATTTCAAGATGACCGAATGGTTCGTAGAGCATGTAGGCAGTGCCCGCAAAACCCTCAAACAAGAATCAACCGGTTAGCTAAGGATCGCAACCGCAAGAAGCGGTATCGTGCGGAAGGGACGTTACCCGGTAAATAAGGGGACTGAAAAAAGAGTTTTCATCATCCTCCTCCGAGTGGGGCACTTGAGTTTGGGTGCCTCACTTTATAAGAAAGGCGTATTATGGACAGAGAGATTAAATTCCGGCTGCTAAAGAATGGCAAGGTTGTGGGATATATGGCGTTAATGCCTATATGCCGTGAGGGCAAGAGGTTGATATGGAAGTATTCTGAGAACGGCACGGACGGTTGGAGCGGGGCGGGTAATGCCGTAATTGATTTTGACGTAGCCGAATCCTACACCGGCCTCAAGGATAAGAACGGGACGGAGATATATGAGGGCACTAAACTTTCATACGAGAATTTCGAATGCTGTGAAATATGTACAGTCTATTGGGACGAAGAAGATGCGTCGTGGAGGGTAGATTTTGGCGACAACACTGATTGCACCTTATCCGATCTTGAGAAGTCGTTGATTACAGTCATCGGAACCGTACACGACACGGAGCAACCATGAGAATCTTAAAAACAATAGCAAGTATGATCTGGGTTTGCATAAAGCAATCATGGCTACCTAATTATAACCAGAAAGCACACTTTTATGGAGATTGAAAAATGAGCAGAACACCAGCAAATCCAAACCATAAGTCGCCATTTGTTATCGAGGGATATAAAGACCTCGGCTGGCAAAATGGATGGACGCCTATCTGGGATGACACCCGCGAAACCAGCAAGCTGGTTGGTTATGAGGGACAGGACGAATTCAATGCCTGCAAAAAGGCTGAACACAAAAAAAGAGATGTTGACAATTCTTCTCATTTGTTCAGAGGTACGGATAACATCGTTATCTGCGACGAATGCAAACACTTTTCGCATTATGATTGTAGTGATTGATCTTTGACAAAGTATATGGGGCAGTGACGGCTTGTGTGACATAGAGTTTCTATGTTACGTCCTACACAAGTTCTTTCCCGTCCTGCCCCATCAAATTAAAACTTAAAACTGAAAGAGAGAATTATCATGGACATACATTTGAACAATATCAGTATCGAGAATTTCAAGGGTATCAAGTCCTTTGGAACGGAGTTTAACGGTAACACAATCATCAAAGGCGAAAACGGTTCCGGCAAAACAACGGTTTACGATGCTTTCCTGTGGTTGTTATTCAGTAAGGATTCTTCCGGTCGTAAGGAATTCGGTTTACGCCCCCTGGACAAAGACAATAACGCCATCAAGGGCTTGGTTGTAGCTGTTGAGGCTCATATCATGTTTGGCGGCATGCGTCACGATCTCCGCAAGGAACATCACGAAGAATCCAACAGGAAAGGCTATAAAACTCTTTGCTGGATTGACGAAGTTCCGAAAAAGATCAGCGAGTACACCGATTGGATTAAGGAAGTTATCAACGAGGACACTTTCAAACTTCTTACCGATACGCACTTTTTCAATGACAAATACCATTGGACCGACCGCAGGAACATCTTGCTTGATATAGCCGGTGAGATCGGAACGCCAGAGGGTTTTGAGGAACTTATCGAAACGCTTAACGGCAGGAGCGTTGAAGAATACCGAAAAGTCCTGGCAGAGCGTAAGAAACTGGCAAACAAGGAACGCGACGAGATCAATCCTCGTATTGACGAACTCCAAAAGCAGTTAGACGATTATGCCGGTGGAGATACAGCCGATCAAGAGAAGGCCAGAAAAGCCATTGAGGACGAACTTGCCGCCCTTACTATTCTACGTCAAGAGATCGTTGAAGGGCAAAATGCCCGCCAAGTCAAGATCGACGAATTGAACCGTCTGCAAGGCAAGCGAACCATTCGAGAGGGTGAACTGAAAAACGATACTACGGCGGTAGATGCTTTTATCAAAGAACGCACCCAAATCACCGATTCGGTTGAAAAGAAGAAAACCGAGATCATGCAGAAACAGAGTGCAATCCGGCATAAACAAACCTATATCGATGGAATAAAAGGCAAAGCATTCGCATATTCAGCACAATTATCGCCAATCAGACAGCAAGCAAACGAGCTAAAAGTAATCAAGGAATCTGACAAAATATGCGGGGCTTGTGGTCAAGCATTATCGATAGACAAAATCGAACAATTGATAAAAGACAATGCGTTACTCCTGAAAGGTGTTATTGCCCAAGGTGACGGTATATATATTAAAGTTCAGCAATGCGACACCGATTTTGCCGCCGCCGCCGAAGAACTCAAAGACTTCCAAGGCCATCTTTCGATATTGGAAAAAGAACTCGAAGACGGTATCAAATGGCGCGACGAACGCAAGGAAATCATCGAGAAATCTATTGCGGCCAATGTAACCGTTGACCCCGCTGTCGATGAAACTTGCATAGAATTGAGCAAGCAGATAAACACGTTGGCTTCGGAGATCGGCGAACCCGCTGGAAATCAACTCCGACAGATTGAAGATAATCGCAGAGAAAAGAATAAAGAACTTGCCGCGGTCGAAAGAACCCTTGCCGCAAGCGATCAGATGAAAAAGAACACCGAGCGTATCGCCGAACTCGAAGAAAAGGAAAAAGAATTTGCGCAGTCAATCGCCAACATCGAGAAAGAGATCGCCGACATCGATCAGTATAAGAAAGCCGAGTCCGGCCTTATCACAGAGGCGGTAAATGATAAGTTTGCACACGTCACTTTCAAATTGTTCGATACGCTACTTAACGGTAGCATTGAGGATTGTTGCGAGGCCATTTTGAATGGTACTCCTTACCCCGATATGTCATGCGGTGAAAAGAACTTTGTCGGTATCGACATAATCAATGTGCTTTCAGATCATTACGATTTATCGGTTCCGCTTTTCATCGACAACGCCGAAAGTATGACCCTGCCGATAGAGGCAAAATCACAAGTAATCGAATTGTACGCCGTTCCTGGCGTTAAAGAACTTGTTGTACACGAAGCAAATGTAAGGGCGGTTGCATAATGAAATCACGAACTAAAGCTTGGACATTCTTTTTATGCGGCGGATGGATATTAGGACTTGCGATTGATATTTATATTTGTCTACACAAGATCGCACATGCAATAAATGAAAATGTTGAAGAACACATTAATGGAATTGAAAACGAACTTTTCAAGAAAGGTGAATAGTTATGACTGAAAACGGAAAACCACAAACCACAGAGGTAGTTGTTTCTCATGTGCCGATGGAAATAGCTGAAATTGAAAGCCAGATCGCAACGGCAAAACGATACCCGCGAGACATCAAGGTTTTCAAAGATAAGCTAATGGCGATGGCGAATCTCGATCAGGAAACCGCCGAGGGGTGCTATTACGCATTGCCGAGGGGCGGCAAGTCTGTCGATGGACCAAGTGTGCGGTTGGCCGAAATAGCATTGTCTTGTTATGGCAACTGTGCGGCAAAGGCAGATGTTCTTAGTGAAGATGACAGGTTTATCTATGCGATGGGCCAGTGTCGCGACCTTGAAAACAATGTAGCCGTTCAAGTCAAAGTGCGGCGGCGGATAACCAACAAGAACGGCAAGCGGTACAACGACGATATGATCGCCGTCACTGCTAATGCTGCCTGTGCTATTGCCTTGCGCAATGCCATTTTTAAGATCGTCCCCGGTGCCTACTTGAAACCTGTTTTCAAAAGGTGCAAGGAAACCGCCGTAGGCAAGATGAAAAGTCTTGCTAATCGTCGGGCCGAAGTCGTCACCAGGCTTACCAAATTCGGGGTTGAGGTCGAAAGAATCCTCTATGTTATCGGCAGGAAATCCATCGAGGAGGTTACTTTTGACGATGTTGCGGTGCTTATAGGGCTTGGTACGGCTATCAAAGATGGTGACACAACCGTAGAAGAAGCGTTCCCGCCAAATTACGCAGAAGCCCAAAACGACGCCGCCGAAACAATCAGAAAAGAACAAGGCAAAGAAATTGTTGGCGAACCCAAAGACGAAACCCCTGCCGAAGATAATGCAGAAATTCCGGACTGGATGAAAGATAAAGATGAAGTTTGAGCAGCTATTTTCGAGCAGCAAAGGCAATGCTCATGTAGTTACGGCCAATAACGGGAAACGCCTACTCATAGAGTGTGGCGTTACCTGGCCTCTGTTACAGAAGGCTCTTAACTATGACCTGACAAGCATTGAGGGCTGTTTGCTGACGCATGAGCATAAAGACCACAGTAAGGCCGTACAGGACGTTATGAAGGCCGGTATAGACGTTCATGCAAGCTATGGAACATTTGAGGCGTTAGATATTGCCAAAAAAACCAAAGGCAGCCAGAGCCTCCGGATCCATCGCAGGGCGGTTTTAGTTGTAGAAAATGTTATTTATAAGATTGGCTCATTTGAGGTTACTGCGTTCAATTCTCACCATGACGCACGGCAACCATTCCTTTTCACTATTCGCAACAAAAAAGAGAGGATGTTATTCGCAACAGACACGAGTCACATAAAACAGAAATTCAAAACTGCTTTCGATATTATAGCAATAGAGTGCAGCTACAACGAACCATATTTGCGCAATAGAGTTGAAAAAGGAACCATTAACGAGCAGCTTGCAAAACGCTTACTTGAATCACACATGAGCGAATCAAACTGTTTATCTTATCTGCAAACTTATTGTAATCTGGATAAATGCAGGGAAATACACTTACTCCATCTATCGGCAGATAATATCAATAAAGAACGAATCAAACGAGAATTTGAGAAGAAACTGTTTATTGAAATTAAAACAGTAGGGGAACAGTGACAAAGAAAGTGATAAGAGAAGCGTTAAAGCAAGGGATTGTGAGACGATATGCCAGTATACACAGGACAAATCAATGATGGGGGAATGAATTGCACTCGGCCAGACTTGCTCGATAAGTGGATGAAGCGCAACGACGGTCTTTGGTGGAAAGCAAAGTTTGAGATCGTCGGCAAGCACAAAGACCCTAAGACCGCCGCACAGCTTGGCTACTACTGGGGGCTGTTGCAACCAGAGATATGGGAGCAGCTTGTCCGAGACGGCCACACGATCACCATAGAGGCTTTTGGCAAGCAAATAGAGATACCTTTCACCGCAGACTCTACACACGAAATGCTGACGGCTCTATGCGGTCATGTAGGCGATGGTGGTAAAGCTATAAGACTTAGCGATCCAGATATGGGCATTGGTGAGTGCATGAAGTTTATCGACGGCGTTCTGAATATCGCAGCGGACTTAGGGATGAACATGGATGGATTGAAGGCCAAAAGACCCGAACTGGGCGAATAACCAATAACTTTTAACAGGAGAAATCATGGACATTATCAAAGCATTGAAAGAGAACGAGAAACCCTTTGGCTTGATGTCAGAGGAATTGCAGGCGAAAACGAAAGAGATGGGTCGTGGTTGTTTCCAACTCTTTATGGCACATGGGCAATGGCTGAGATGTCCAACGCAAGATTTCAATAAGGATGAATTTGTCCCCGGCACTACCTACCGCCTCCTCGCCGACTACCAAGAGCCAGCAGAAGATGGTTATGAGACGATAGAAATAGTAAACGAAGAGGGTGCGCTGAAATACTTGCCAGAAGACAACGGTGAGGTGTGCTGGTTTATAACTACCGCACAGAGTGATGCCAACTTCGCCGGATACCTGTATGCGGATGCGATAATTTCTTCTATGCCGGTAAGGTACGACATTGACGGTGTAGGGCATCACAACTTCTACTTTGCAAAAGAAGACGCGTTCAGGACTAATATTCTCCGTCCCACTCACGTTGTATTTAAGAAGTAAGCCTTATATACCGTTGGCGGCGTACGCCAGCGGGACCAAACAGGCCGGGCGTTTACTTTGCAGTTCCCGCCCGGTCTTGGAATAATTTTTAAGGAGCAGCACATAGCAAGGATGTATGGCTTGGCGGGCCTAAGCTTCATCGCGGCGAACGCCTGTCAAGCCAGTAATTTTATAAATGATTGAGCGGTTAAATAATGGATATGGAAACCTTTAATTTTGTAGATATGGATGGCGTTATAGCCAATGTAAGCGAGGGGCTGCAAACATCGCTCGGGCTGCCAATAGTTCCGCCGACTGATTACAACTGGTGCGCCGACTTGGTGGACTGGTCGCTTCTTAATGCTGGTTTTTGGGAGGGCTTGCCGGTCTATGAAGATACTTTGATTGAAATGCAATCCCTTGAAAACACAATAATCTTAACGCATTGCTTTAGTGTTGACGCAATAATTGGGAAACGCAAGTGGTTGGATAGATATTGGCCTGGAATCGAAATGATAAATCTTGCCGATAAGTGGCTGATCGCTGGCCCGGGGCGGTGTTTGTGGGACGATTACCCTGTCCAGATTGAGCAATGGAATGAAGCTGGCGGCATGGGTATCTTGATAGAAAGGGCGTGGAATCGTGGAACAGCCAAAGTGGAAAAATAATTGCGACGTTAAAGGGTGCCCTAATATAGCCTTTGTTTTAATAAACACAGGGGAATTCAAAGGACGTAAGCCCTGTAAAAGTCACTACGATGAAATAAACAAAATCAGAGCATCTAAGATTTTAACCCCCTAACAGGAAACAGAATGGCAGACGGAAGAATGTTAAAAAAAGTAGTGTCGACCAGCAAGAAACTTGCGGCGTTAAAAACAGACTCCGCAAGGCTTTTGTACACTTGGATTTTGCCCCACCTTGACATACAGGGTCGCTTTTCCGCAGAACTTGATATAATCAAAGGCTCTGTGGTCCCCCGACTGAAATCTATGACATTGCCGAAGATTGAGAAATACTTGCAAGACCTCGCCGAAAACAAGCTGATTATATTGTATAACGTCAACGGCGATAGATACTTAGAACTCGTTAAATTTAAGGATTTTCAGAGACTTCGAGAGAAAAGAGAGGCGGTGTCAATCATCCCCGAACCCCCCGACTCCACCCCTACGCCTGACGAACTCCCGGAGTCCCCCAGCACAACTAAAGATAAGCTAAGAGAAGTTAAACTAAGTCTAAGTGAAGAAGAAGTTAAGTTAAGTCTAAATGAAAAACCAAAAAAACTTTTTTCTGCCTTAGATTTAGACCAACAAAAAAAGGCTATACAGTTGACCGAAAAACTTGAGAGGGTTTTTGAATACCAGACCCCAAATGAGAGAACCACTTTCAGGAACATTGTCAGGCACTTGCTTGATTGTGGAATGATCGAATCGGGGATGGTTTGGTTGAAAGAAGTTTTACAATGGGGCAGTGATAATGACAAACCCCAACTGGACATGAAAAAATGCTTTGTTTCAAAAGTAATAAAACTATCCGGGTTTAAGAAGAAAGCAGAGGGGTAAAATGAAAACAAGAGAGATTGTAAAAGCGTGGCTTATAGCCAATGGTTACGATGGATTATGCGGCGAAAATTGCGGGTGCAAAATTACGGACTTAATGCCGTGTGATAGTGCGGATGTTTCGCAATGCGTCGCAGGGTACTTGCACAAAAGAGGCCCAAAATGCGTTAATCCTGACTGTGAATATGTTGACGATGGTTGTACTTTCTGCATACGGAGCGAAAAACCATGACCCCCAAACAAAAAGCATCGGCAGCGTTTTCAAGATACATAAGACTTCGCGACGCATTAGAGTACTGCCAGATACACATGATCGAGACTCGGCAATTTGCAAGGCCAGAGGACATAATCGGCGTATGTTGCACCTGTGGGACTGTCAAGCGGTGGATCAAGATGGACGCGGGGCATTTTAAGCCCAGGGGGATCGGTGGCGGATCAGGGACATACTTCGACGAGAGAAACGTACATTTACAATGTAAGCGATGTAACGGCTTCGAGGGCGGGCGTGTTCAGGACTATGAGGAATTCATAATTGAGAAATACGGACAGGGTGTACTCGAAGAATTGAACATAAAACATCACATCCCCGGACGAATGGGGGATGTGGAATATCAAATACTCGAACAGCATTACAAAGAAGAATATAAGAAACTTTTGAAAGGGATATAATTATGGAAGACAAGCCAAGTAGGATTAGCGAGAGAAAGTGTAATGTTGTGGCGATAATGGGATACGATACTTTCCATACAACAGAAACAGTTGGCCGTATTGAGTTTTATACAAAAGGCTGTGTTAGTATCCAAGTGAATCCTTTTTTCATGCGGTCAAGTCTGGGCAATACGATTGAACTGTCCGAGAAAACAGCAAGGGCGTTTGCTAACGAGATATTGCGTCGATGTGATATGGTCAAAAAAGCTAAGGCAAAATAAAGATATAGGAGAATAGACAAATGAGACGCCCCAAACTAAGCCTAAAAAATCTAAGCTGGCCTGTCGTATGGATAGTGATAGGGCTACTAATGTTTTGGGCGTCGTTGATAAGCGGTTGTGTGACTGTATATGACCAGACGAATGTATTTGTAATTGAGCCGGTAGTTGAATTGGAGATAGAAAAATGAAAGTATGGATAAGTAGAGATAAGGGGCTTACGGGTTGTATCGAGATTTACATAGAAGAACCTGAGATCGGAGATATGGGGTATTACGGCCCCAAAAAACGCAAAGATGGTCATAGTTCTGGCAGGTATGAGCCCGACGTATTCCAAGCCCTTTTCGGCTCCACACCCCGCAAGGGAACATGCAAACAATACAACCTTACGCTGGAGGAATTGAAATGAAATACTTCGAGCGCAACCACGACTACCTGCTTGAATTAGCAGAGGACGAAACGATTCAGGTCCCGATAACCCAATACGCTGGCAATGATTTTATCAGCTTGGGGATGGGAACTATAACAATCCGCAAGCATTACGCATGGGATGGTTCAAGCATACCGTTCAAACGCCTTGCTCAACGCCTGACATTCGGGAAATACGACCCTGACAAGTACTGCAAAGAAGCAAGCCTTGTCCACGACGCATTTTATCAGCTAATGCGGTCTAAATTGCTCTCACGCAGCCACAAAGACTCCATAGACCGCCTATACGAGAGAATGTGCATAGAGGGGGCTACGAAGATTATCTTTGACGAGAGCCATGCAGCGAGAATAAAAATACTCAAATCAAACCTAACAAACAAACAAAAAACCCGAAAATTGACATCGCTGACTAAAAAGCAGAACAGACTCCTTAATGGGCTACCCGGTTGGGCTGCACGTCGATACTGGGCTGTTAAGCATTTCGGAGCGAGAACATTAAAGCCGAGATATTATCCGGAAAAGAAAATACTTGAAACATGAAAGGAACGTGAGATATGAGTAATAGAATAAAAGTAAAACCAGAAGGTCGTGAGGGCGTTTACACCTGTGAGAAAAAGGATATTATCGAATGGCTTGAGCAGGGCGATTTGGATATGATACATAACTATATCCCCGGGCCTATAATGCTTGGTGCTGACTGGGCGAAATCGCAAGTCATTGAGGCGATAAACAAATCCCAACGAATAGGAATCCTGACAGGAAGTGCGTTGGCGGGAAATATGCGACACAGCCTATCGGTCATAGTGGGCAATGAACTGAAAATGTTTGACATCGGCGAAATAACCAGCGATGACTTGGAAATAGGAGAATAACCCCATGAAAGAACTAAGCGACGACCAATTAGCAGTAGCGATACCGACAGCGTTCCCGGAGTTGTTCCCGGATGCGTGGAAGCATGACTGGAATGACGATCACGGAAACAGTGGCACAAAATGTCTCGACTGTGGTATGAAATGGTATGCTTACGCCATTAACCCGCACAAGAATAGACAGTGCCCAAAGCCCACCCCTATCGTGATAGACTGGAATACCGCCCATAGGGTGGTGCGGGAATGTGATTCGTTAAAGGTTAGAGAGCAACTAATGACAATGTGGCTTGAAGCGGGAGTTGATGGCAGTTACTGGGAATGGCTTATCTCTATCGCCCTCCCTGCCGACTACCTCAGAGCAGCCCTATTAGCTAAAGGAGCGGAGTAATGGTACAGTGGGCCATAATGATACTTGGCGGCCTGTCTATATGGCTGATTGCTCGCAAGAGTAAGTGGGGTTACATACTTGGGCTTGCATCAGAGCCGTTCTGGATAATAACCGCAATACAACATAAACAGTGGGGCATCTTAGTCTTGTGCGTGTGGTATGCTTACGCTTATGGATTAGGCCTTAAAAATAATTGGCAAGCTAAGGAGGCCGGGCAATGAAGCGACGACACTGCAAGTATTCAGCCAAGATCGACGGAGAATGGCTATGTGTCCACGAAGATGTATTGGCCGGTGACGTATCGCCATTATGCCAGCTATGTATTATCTGTGAGGGTCGCCTCTACATAAGGCTCTGGGAGTGCTTGAAGAAAGTGGGGCGAAGATGAGTAGTATGGGAGACACACCGTTATTTGTCAGGACTAAGTGGAAATGCGTTAATTGTGAGCATGAAGTCGAAATAGTCAATGCTGACTGCTTGGATATGGGCATTGCTGAATGTGAAAAATGCGGAATAAAGGGATTAAGAAAGGTAGAGCTGAAATGAGTACAGAAAACCGAACGCAAGAAATAAAATCAATTCTGCTGTGGCTTAGCCGGTCGATGAAAAAGTGTCGTGGCAGTGACCTTGAATGCTTGATTAGATTCTGTGATGACCCAATCAGCCCATGGATAGCCATAACGCCAGAGACGATGCCGAAAGAAACAGGCGATTATTGGGTTATACGCGAGGGAGTCGCAAGGCCTGAAATTAGGACTTTTGAAAAATCGAATCACTTATGGATAGCGGTTTTTCCGACAGACCCTAAAATCACCCACTACATGCCAATACCACCGCTACCAGAAAAGAAATAGAATATTATGCTTGACGTAAATCTACTAACAGCAAGAGAAACGGCGGAGGCAATGAACATATCGCGCAGGACGTTTGAACGCTGGCGATCTAAAGGTATCGGGCCGGTAGGCAGGGTGATCGGGAAGAAAACATGGTGGACGCGAAGCGATGTATTGGCTTGGGAAGAAAACCTGGCTAAAGAGAATCAACTGAATCCAGCTTTGAGGTGAACAGTGAATATCGGCCTTATGAACATTGAACCAAAGATACAGAACACCGCTTATATGCAAATTTCGTATCATCACAAGCTGAAAGGCGATACCGTCGAATGGTACGACCCAGCCAGTCAATACGATACGATCTATTGTTCAAGTCTGTTTCGGTTTACTGACAAGTCAGACGTGCCCACGCAAGCCCTGTGCGGCGGCACTGGCTTTGATCTCACAACTAAGCTACCGTTTGACTGCGAATTAGATTACAGCATCTACCCAGAGTGTGACCGGTCTTTTGTGTGGTTCAGTAGAGGTTGTATACGAAACTGTGCTTTTTGCGTTGTCAGAGAAAAAGAGGGTGTTATAAAATCTGTTGATCCAAAAAATCTCAATCCCACCGGAAGCCATGTCGTTGTAATGGATAATAACTTTTTTGCAAACTCTAATTGGAAAAAGGCTTTATGGCAATTATGGGAATGGGGGCAGCCAGTAGACTTTCAGGGCGTAGACGTGCGATTGTTGACCCATGAAATGTGTCAATTCCTTAAAGTTACGAGACGTTATAAACAAATCAAGATTGCATGGGACGACCCACGCCAAAACCTTACAGGTGCGATCAGGGAATTATTGCGATATATAGCACCAAGTAATGTCATGTGTTACGTTTTAATCGGCCATAACTCGACCCTTGAGCAAGATATTTACCGTATAAAAAAGTTGCGCGAATTAAAAGTATCGCCTTATGTAATGTGCATGAATCGCCAAGATAAGCACCAGAAGAAGTTTCAAAGATGGGTCAACGGTTTCGCTTTCAGGAATGTAAAATGGACAGCTTTTACAGCCCCCCAATAACCTCATCAAGTTTAGAAACAACCCGATCTTCCGTTTCAATATTGACACCGATATACCTTTTGGTGGTCTTGAAGTTCTTATGTCCAAGATGTTCTTGAAGTACCGCAGAAGATTCCCCTTTATCAGCCAGCAATGACACCGACAGATTTCGCAGATAGTGAAAGTGGAATTTTGGTAAGCCTGCCTTTTTCCGGCTTTTTTCCCATTCTTGACGCACTTTACCATCCCAAACATTGCTAAATAGGCGGGTGTTTTTGGGTGGGAGCGTCGAAATGTAATCAATTATCTTTTGTAAGGCTTTGTCACCGAGTCTTTTAGTGATTATTTCTCTGGTTTTGACTTCGTAGAGATAGACAATCCCAGTTTCAAGATCAATACGGCAGTCAGCATCGGGCAGCAGCTTGATACTCTCAATAGCAGATCGCCGCACTCCGAGAGCAAGGGCAAGCACCATACGCGCGTAGAGCGAGGGGCAGGACTTTGCGTAGTTGAATAGGCTGATAAGCTGATCGGTGGTCGGTGGGATGAAAGGCCGCTTGATAGTTTTGAGCATTGTCCAAGTGATACTTTGGTTGTTGTAGTGATTCTTCACCAGCCAATTATGAAAAGCACGAAGATTCTCAAGGTCTTTGTTGACAGACCTATTGCCAACAGCTTTCTTGCGGATCCTGATATAAGACTCTATGTGCTGTTGGCAGAGTTGTTCTGTGTTCCCGATAGTCATAGCCTTATCGAATTGTGCAAAGGTGTTCTCGATTTGGAACCGCGTAGCGGCGGCGATGTCCTGAGCCTCTTTTGCAAGAAAGTATAAGTGGATAGCATCAGCCCAACGCAAGCCGGTGACGCCTTGCCAGTTCTCGTAATTGAGTGTGTACGACATGAAGCACTTCCAGAGATTCGCTTCGCGTTTGCTGGGGAATGCTTTCGCGATTCGCTTGCCATGCATCCAATACTCACCATACCAGCGTTTCCGTCGCTCTCTGTACCATATACGAATTTTCTTCATTTATTCTGTGGCTTTTGGTAGTTCTATGGGCTGCCAGTGGGTGACTTCAAACAACCAAACGCCTGTCACGGGATTCACCCAGTAATTATTCCCGTTGTATTTACCGACAGCAAAGTCTAATGTGCATTGGTTAAATACTAAATATTTTCCGTTCACTTCCGGCATTGTCTCTGGCGTTACGCTTATCCACGGACTCGGACAGGCTTCAGTACCAGCCATAAATGCTTTCTCGCAACCTTTTCTTAGATCCCTCGCAATCGGGCCTCGCTCCATTCCTGACGGCAACGGATATTCTTTATTAAACCATAACCCAAACGCCTGTTTCAGTTCTTCACTCATAATCCTATCCTTTCAGCCCGGAGGCGGTTAGTTAAATTCGTGTTCTTCGCCCTCGCAGATTTCTCCATACAGGTCCAGCTTTACAATTTCTAAGGCTCCAATAGCTTCGGCATTGTTTATATCGCCAGCGTCTTTATGTATTTTGATTACATTGGTGACTCTATCTACCAATGCTTGTGCCCCGACGCTCTGGTTGCGATCCAAAAGTTCCTTGTAATCTGCGATCAATTCCCGGACATCTGGGCAATGACCTTTGTCGCCACCCAGAGCGTAAGCTATTTCTAATTTATTTAGTTTGTCCGCATCCATAATACACTTCCTTTCATAAAGAGAGACCGACCGAAGCTGCTATGCAGTGCGGGAGCGTTCCCGGAGTGCCTTCGGCCAGTCTCATGTAAGTTTGTTTGGTACTGCATAGCATATATAAATAATACACTATAAAATCAAAAAGTGCAACAAAAAAATAAAAAAAAGATACCAGACAGATACCAGTAAACCGGACAGGTAGTGTATGGATTATGTTAAGTGCTGTAATCATAAAGGCTTATAAAAGCCAACGGTCGGAATCGAACCGACAACCGCTGGTTTACAAAACCAGAGAGAGGGTATATTTTTTTATCAAAACCGCACTCACAATAAAAATAATGCGACATAGTGCGACAAACCCCGCCAAACTGCGACACTAAAAAGATACCAAACCGATACCATTTGCTTTTATCGTGTTTGTGATGTATACTATGTTGTAGGAATAATTTTATGTACCGGAGAAAGAAAATGGCAGTATCAGCAGAAATGCCAAAATATGTGTGCCACAAAGAAGTGTATGCACTGAAAATCAAAAGCATCGACCATGATGACGCTGTTTCTGGTGGTCCTAATAAGGCAACAATTACACCAGAAGATGAGCGATATGATCCATTTGAGGTTGACGCTGCATACATGGAAAAGCATAAACCGGCTATAGGTGGGTACTATGTTGTTTACAAAGACGGATATAAGTCATTCTCCCCAGCAGAAGCATTTGAAGGTGGATATACTTTGGTTGTTTAGGGAGTGGCTTAGGTGGGTTCGATCCCCATCCCCTGTCTTATGGATTGTATGAACTGAAGGATTGAGCAAGTATGAGTAGAACAAATAGAAGACCCAGAAGAATAAATACTCACCAGTCGAAACTGAAGTATTGTCCGGGCAAAGCGGTTTGTGATATTTGCGAAAGGCTTACGGAATACAAGAATAAGCGACAGATGCACCCAGTACACGAAGGAAGAATATGAGATACCAAACAGTATTTGATATGCAATTTGGAGTAAAGCGTCAGGCCGATTCGTCCATGGTGAATGTGTCGTGCGCCCAAGCTGCTCCGATGTTCCATGGTATTCCTATACGTTTTAGTGAGCATTGCGTGGAGCGTAAGCATAAAGTCAAGCGATGGAACAGACTTAACCGTCCATCAAAAGTGAGACACAGGTATACAGAAAGGCCATGTGCATACAAACTTGAACCGCCAATGGTTGACCAAACAACAGTGCTATGCCATCCAGATTTCGAGAAACAACTGGAAAAGATGAGGCTAAACTAACCCAACCCCCAGAGGTAAAGACATAAGTAGTTTTTGCTCTTTATAACCGAATACCGGCTGGCCGATGTATACTCCTCCGAGTGCATTGTCAGCTTAACTGGCATTGACGTGCCCCCGGCAAGGTTGCTACGGGTGTCGTGACGGGCTGAAATGGGATACGACGACCCTACTGTGTAGGTGAGAGCGTTAAGAACATATTAAGCCCTTTGCCAGTATTTTTGAACTATTAAGGAATATTTAATACATGACAAGAAGACACGATCCATTTGAGCAATGCTTAAAAGAAGTGACCAGTGACAAGGCAAAACGCGAAATCAGTGTTAATCGCAATGTAGTGCGGGTCTTGGTGCATGAGATAGTCAAGGATGATCCCCCTGGAACCGATTTAAGGCCGGGGTCGACAAGTTTAAGAAAACGCCCGAAAGAAGTGACCCAAGAACAATCTAATAAAATTCTCCGATATGCCCGAAGAGTATTACGAGAGGTGCTAAATTGAGAAGCATGACTTTAACCGAACAAGTTGAGACGTCCGAAAAGCATCCGGTCACGATAAAGCGACTAAAAGAAGTTGATATTATGCTGAATATTGCCCTTTTCTTGGAAAGTCAATTCAATTCACCTCCGGCAAACATACCACCATTGAGCAGCGGAAAGAGAAAATGAAAAATGGATTGCTTCCCAGAGATAACTAAACAGATCACAGGCACAGAATCTTTCTTGCTCCAGTTGATAGACAAGGACAGCACAATCGATCAGGAAACGAACCGGGATAAGGCAATAGAATCCCTTGAGGTGTTCAAACAAGATATGAAAGAACTGCAAAGGAGCTTTGAGTAATGATAAAGCGATGGATAGCAAAGTTGTTAGGCAAGCGGTTCATAGCTTGGGACATGGCGCATGGCAACGATTACAGCGTAAAGGTGACAGGGCACAAGCACAATGGCATAATCTATATCGACGAGATAGAGTATTTCAATTAAAAACTAAATACATCGGGTAGTCCTCGACAGGCATGTTGAGGCTCGAAGAAACAATCAAAGCGGTCGTTAGGGACCTATCTCCTTGACGATCGCTTTTTTTGTGCCCGAAAAGGAGACAAGCTATGAGTATTCAAGAGCTTGAGGTGAGGTTGCGCGCGTTGGGCGACGAGGGGGAAAAGATCCTCAAGGCCGCCACGGACGAAAAGCGCAAGCTGACGGACGAAGAAGACGCCCGGCTGAAAGAGATCGACGCGGAGGTGGCCGAAGCCGGCGCCGACGTCGCGGACATCAAGAAGCGGGCTGCGGCATGACCACGGTGAAGGAACGCACGACGGGTCGAAGGTGCACTCGGCCCTATCCATGAGGCAAAGGCGTGTCACGATCCGCTTTCGCATTGGTGGTAGCCCCAGGTTAATGAGCCGCGTAGCTTAAAGGTAAAGCACCGTGGATGACACGGAAGA
>LAZR01000283.1_pt1 | contig 47734 bp, 38 predicted proteins | sample 329461 | NCBI WGS metagenome assembly LAZR01 (sample SAMN03002196, study PRJNA259156) | marine sediment metagenome | biome: sea floor; feature: Hydrothermal impacted sediments; material: marine sediment; isolation source: Loki non-amplified sample from Loki's castle hydrothermal vent sediment ...
TGGAGCGGGAAACGAGACTCGAACTCGCGACCCCGACCTTGGCAAGGTCGTGCTCTACCAACTGAGCTATTCCCGCTCTGGAACGGCGCCCATTCTATCTTCCTGCACGGACCTGTCAAGTCATTGATTCGGAAAAAGTTATTTGTCGCTTTTTTTAGCGACATCCATACTCATGTAAGGCCATGCGGCCTTGAGATAAACGTACATGGACCAGAGCGTCAGCGCTGCTGAAAGGATAAGCAGCACGTAACCGGCAACGACCCAGTAGGTTACCACCGGGGGGTTTGCAAGCAGTACGATCAACGCCACCATGGTCATCGCGGTCTTGTATTTGCCCAGTTGAGACACGGCAACCTGGGCGCGAGCGCCGAGTTCCGCCATCCACTCACGTAACGCGGAAATGACAATTTCGCGTCCTATGATAACCACGGCCGACACAGTCACCCAGAAGTTCGCATGGCTCTGGACCAGCAGAACCAGAGCCACCGCGACCATCAGCTTGTCCGCAACGGGATCCAGAAAGGCACCAAACGGCGTGCTCTGCTCCAGTTTGCGGGCCAGGTATCCATCCAGCCAGTCAGTCAGGCTCGCCAGAGTGAACACCATTGCTGCAGCCAGATAGCTCCAGTGATAAGGGAGGTAATAGAGCAATATGAAGATCGGGATCAACCCAACCCGCATCAACGTCAGGATATTCGGAATGTTCATGAAATCTCGGCGAATGGTTTAAGCAGGCATTCTAGTCGCTATGCAGCGCGGCATAAATCTGTTCTGCCAACTTTTTGCTAACTCCGGGTACTTTGGCCATTTCTGCTGCGCTGGCGCGCTGCAATTCCTGCAGCCCTCCAAAATGTTTCAGCAATTCTCGCCGCCGTTTCGGACCTACGCCTTCAATGCCTTCCAATGTAGAAGTGTTTCGGGTTTTGCCCCGTCGTTGCCGGTGGCCGGTAATGGCGAAACGGTGAGCTTCGTCCCGTATCTGCTGGATCAAGTGTAACGCCGGCGAGTGGCCAGGCAACACTAGTTCATTATGCGGGTCATTAAGATAAAGGGTCTCCATGCCAGCCTTGCGGGTCACGCCCTTGGCAACGCCGAGCAGGGTCAAGCCGTGTACGGCGAGCTCTCCCAGTACCTCGATGGCCATCGACATCTGCCCCTTGCCGCCGTCGACGATGAGAATGTCGGGCATCTTGCCCTCCCCCTCTTTCAGACGGTTGAAGCGACGACTGAGAGCCTGGCGCATGGCGGCGTAATCATCTCCCGCCGTCACCCCCTCAATGTTGAAACGGCGATAGTCGCTCTTGATCGGACCCTCAGGACCGAACACGACGCAGGAGGCAACGGTGGCCTCACCACTGGAATGGCTGATGTCGTAGCATTCGAGCCGCGCGGGGGTTTCATCCAGCTTCAATGCCTCCTGGAGCGCTTCGAAGCGTGCCTGCACGTTCTGCCGATTGGCCAGCATTCCAGCTAATGCCGAGTCCGCGTTGGTTACCGCCATGCTCTGCCATCGGCTACGCGTGCCGCGAACTCTATGACTGATGGTCACGCCGTAGCCCCTGGCTAGCGCTAGCGCTTCGGCTATCACCGGCAGGTCCTCGTGCACCGCGTTGACTATTATTTCGCCCGGCAACTCCCGCTCGGCTGCCCCCAGGTAGTACTGTGGAAGAAAGGCCGACAGCACCTCGCCGGCAGTCTGTTCGATAGGGACTCTCGGGAAATGGTTCTTGCTGCCCAGCACCCGACCCTGCCGAACCATCACCACATGCACGCACGCCCCGCCAGGGGACACGGCCGCCGCGACAACATCCACGTTGCCCTGCTCGGTGTCCATACTCTGCTGGTCCTGTACACGCCGCAGTAACGCCATCTGATCACGCAGCTCCGCCGCTCGCTCGAACTCGAGATTCTCTGCGGCCGCTTCCATGGTCCGGCTCAGTTCATCAGCCAGAGCATTGCTGCGCCCTTCCAGAAACATCACCGAGTGCCGTACGTCTTCCTCATATTCCTGCTGGGCTACCAGACCTACACAGGGGCCCTTGCAGCGCTTGATCTGATATTGCAGGCAGGGACGGGTGCGGTTGCGATAGTAGCTGTCGTCGCACTGCCGGACCTTGAACGCCTTCTGCAGAAGACCAAGACTTTCGCGGATAGCGCCAGCGCTGGGATAGGGGCCGAAGTATCGGCCTTTGGCTTTTTTGGTTCCGCGATGCAGTCCCAGCCTTGGAAAATCGTCCTGGCTGGACAGAAACACATAGGGATAGGATTTGTCATCGCGAAGCAGAATATTGTACGGCGGACGTGACGCCTTGATGAGACTCTGTTCCAGCAACAAGGCTTCGGTCTCATTCGCCGTGATGGTGGTATCCACATGACGGATTCGACCAACCAGGGCAGCCGTTTTCGGGCTGAGACCAGTCTTGCGAAAGTAGCTGGCCAAGCGTTTCTTGAGATTCTTCGCCTTGCCCACATAGAGCAGCGTCCCCTGCTCATCCAGCATCCGGTAGACACCGGGTTTATTGCTTGCAGTCGAGAGGAACGCTTGAGGATCGAATACGCTATGGATCATGCTAGTGGCGCACAGTCTCGATCATGCCGTGGCGCACAGCGAGCAGGGTCAGCTCGACATCGCTATGAATGCCGAGCTTTTCGAAAATCCGATACCGGTAGGTATTGACCGTCTTGGGGCTCAGACAAAGCTTGTCGGATATGCTTTGTACTTTTTCGCAACTGACGATCATCAAGGCAATCTGCATTTCCCGCTCGGAAAGCGAATCAAAGGGACAGTCGCTTACCGGATCATAGAGTTTGGTAATGAGCAGTTGTGCGACGTCAGGGCTGATATGACGCTGTCCGGCATAAACCTTGCGAATGGCGGTAACCATTTCATCGAGCGCCGCGCCCTTGGTGACATAACCGACCGCACCGGCCTGCATAAGCCGGGTGGGAAAGGGTTCTTCATCACAGACGGTAACCGCTATTACCTTGATATTCTTGTCATGCAGGATCAGCTTGCGCGTTGCTTCGAGCCCGCCAATCCCCGGCATGCGCACATCCATCAGAATCACGTCAGGTTTCAAGGCCCGGGCTTGCTCGATGGCGGCCTCTCCGCTGTCAGCTTCGCCAACGACCAGAAGGCCGGGAACATCGCTTAGCATTCGGCTAATGCCCATGCGCACCAGATCATGGTCGTCAACCACGAGCACCTTGATCAAATCCCACCTCTTGCATCTAGACCGGACGGCGTTCAACCCCTTCGCGATCCGGAAACAAAGGGTCGGATCAGGCGGTGCCTGCTCCGTCGTTCATAAGCCGCCACCATAGCAAATCGAGGCGCATAGCGAAACGATCGTTCATCCAAACTGGTACGGGAGTCAAAAGCTCAGCATGGCGCGAGGGCTGAAAGCTGGCTCGCCAACTCGTCAAGACCGTCCGTATCGTCAATGGTGGATGGAACACTCCAGGCTTCGCCATTGACCATCTGACGCATGATCCGCCGCAAAATCTTGCCAGAGCGGGTCTTCGGAAGCCGTTTGACGATCAACGCACCCCGGAAACAAGCCAGGGCACCTATATCGCGCCGGATAAGGCCGACCAGCTCGGCACTCAGCACCGGCTCGGCTATCTGAACGCCATTTTTGAGCACCACCAGACCCAGCGGGATTTTTCCCTTTATGTCATCAAGCATGCCGATGACAGCGCATTCTGCGACCGCCGAATGTGAACCGAGCACTTCCTCCATCTCGCCAGTCGACAAACGATGGCCAGCCACGTTGATAATATCGTCCGTGCGGCCCATCACAAAAACATAACCCTCCTCATCAATCAGACCCGCATCGCCAGATTGGTAAAAGCCTGGAAAGTTAGCCAGGTAACCCTCGTAGAAGCGCTCGGGCGCGCCCCATATGCCGGTCAGGCAGCCTGGTGGCAGCGGTAGTTTCAGGCTGATATTACCCTGGATGCCGGCAGATACAGGCTGCCCTTCATCGTCAAGAATAGCCAGCTGATAGCCCGGCATCGGCCAGGTTGCCGAGCCGGGTTTGGACGATTGCAGTTCATACCCGGCGGGATTCGACGCAATTGCCCAGCCTGTTTCGGTCTGCCACCAGTGATCAATCACCGGCAAGCCGAAGTGCTGCTGGAGCCACGCCCAGGTTGGCGGATCAAGCCGCTCCCCTGCCAGGTAAAGGCGCTCCAGCCTGCTCAGATCGTAGGCTTTGGCGAGCTGCGCCTCAGGGTCCTCCTTGCGAATGGCCCTGAAGGCTGTTGGTGCCGAAAACAGGGTCTTGACGCCGTACTCGGCACAGACCCGCCAGAAACTTCCAGCGTCCGGAGTACGTACGGGTTTGCCCTCGTATAACACCGTGGTACAGCCCGCCAGCAGCGGACCGTAGACAATATAGGAGTGACCTACTACCCAGCCGACATCCGAAGCGGCCCAGAACACATCGCCAATGCCGGCGTCATACACGGCCTGCATGCTGTAAATCATCGCCACAGCATGCCCGCCATTATCCCGGACGACTCCCTTGGGTTTGCCGGTGGTGCCTGAGGTGTAGAGAATATACAAGGGATCGGTCGCCTTGACCGGGACAGCGGCGGCAGGCTCGGCACGGGCAACTGTGTCGAGCCAATCGAGGTCGGTTGCTGTGACCATGGGCGCAAGGCACTGGGGGCGTTGAAACACCACGCAGTGGCGGATCTTGTGCGTCGCTTCCGCCATCGCCGCGTCTACCAATGGTTTATAGGCAATGACGCGATCAACCTCAACGCCGCAGGATGCGGTGAGAAGGACGTCAGCCCTGGCGTCATCAATACGGACCGCCAGTTCATGGGCAGCGAACCCTCCGAACACAACGCAGTGGACCGCACCGAGGCGGGCGCAGGCCAGCATTGCGACGACCGCTTCCGGAATCATCGGCATGTAGACAATGACCCTGTCGCCCTGGCCCACGCCAAGTGAGCGCAACATGCCGGCACAGCGCGAGACCCGTTCGGTCAGCTCGGCATAGCTTATTTGCTGCTTGCTCTGGGTTACCGGTGAGTCGTAGATGATAGCCGTCTGCTCGCCCCGCCCTGCCTGCACGTGGGCGTCAAGGGCCAGCCAGCAAGTATTCAGGCTACCGTCGGCAAACCACTGGTGCTGGCCATCCTCGCCCTGCCGCAACACGACTGTCGGAGCGGTATGCCAGGCCAGCCTGGCAGCCTGTTCAGCCCAGAATGCCTCTGGATCACGGCAGGCCATCTGGTAGTCATGCGCATAGCTACGGGAGCGAGGCATTGAGATATCTCCTTTATTGTGGCGCCAGACTAAACCACGGACCTGGAAAGGGAACTAGACTTACGTCGGATGGGCGGCTGGGCCTGCTCCAGTCCAAACTGGGCACACTCATAACAGGGTCGCTCCATGAGCAAAGAGGATATTTACGCGCAGACCGGTAAGATCGCTGTCACACAGAATGTTCACGGCACCCTGACCTTTCTGTTGAAGTATTCGCCCTTCAATCAAATGGAAACCAGCCACCTGGCCTGGATGGTCGAGCATTGCCAACTGCGATTCTTTGCCAAGGGTGAGTCAATCATCCGACCCCAGGACGGCCCGGTCCAGCACTTTCATGTGGTCAAGCAGGGTCTGGTGCGGGGAGAACGGATGCTGTCGGGCCAGACGGCGCCGGACACTACCTTTGAAATCAGCGCAGGCGAGTGTTTTCCACTGGCGGCACTGATCGGTGAACGCGCAACCCGCACGGAACATCTGGCCGGCGACGATACCTTCTGCCTGACCCTACCTCGCGCCGGCTTCGTCACGCTGTTCTCGATGTCTGCCGTTTTCCGGGATTTTGCGATGCGCGGCGTCAGCAGTCTGCTCGATCAGGTAAATCAGCAGGCCCAAACCCAGGCTGCCGAGAATCTGGGGGCTCAGTATTCCCTGCAAACCCGGTTGGGCGATCTCGCGGTGCGAGCCCCTGTTGTCTGTTCATCGGCGCTGCCGATACGCGAAGCGGTGAGATCAATGCACGAAGCCAGCGTCGGCAGCATAGTGATTGTCGATGCCGGCAAAAGGCCTACAGGCATTTTTACCCTGCGCGATCTGCGTGGTGTCGTGGCCGACGGAGTGGTGCAGATGGATGAGCCCATCGGCAACGTAATGACGCCCGCCCCGTTTCATCTTCCGCCTAGCGCTTCGGCTTTCGACGCCGCCCTTGCCATGACCAGCCGGCACATCGCCCATATCTGCGTGGTGGAACAGCGACAACTGACCGGCGTCGTGTCAGAACGTGATCTTTTTTCCCTCCAGCGTGTGGATTTGGTGCACCTTGCGCGCACAATTCGCCATGCCCCCCGTCTGGGAACGCTGGCTGCTTTACGCACGAAGATTCGCCATCTGGTGGAAAACATGCTTGCCCATGGAGCTTCATCAACCCAGATAACTCACATCATCACCCTGCTCAACGACCATACAGTTTGCAGAGTTATCGAACTGGCCATAGAAGAGCACGGCGAGCCTGATGTTCCCTTTACCTGGCTCTGTTTTGGCAGCGAAGGAAGGCGCGAACAGACGCTGCATACTGACCAGGACAACGGCCTGTTGTTTGAAACCGACCATCCTGATCAGACCGAGGCTCTGCGCAAACACTTGTTGCCCCTGGCCGCGCTCATTAACAAGGGCCTGGCCGATTGTGGTTTTGCCTTGTGCACGGGCAACATCATGGCGAGCAACCCAACGCTCTGCCTGTCACGTACCGAATGGGCACAGCGCTTCGAACAGTTCCTGCACAGCGCTACACCGGCGAACCTGCTGGCTAGCTCCATCTTCTTCGATTTCCGGGTAGTCTGGGGCGATTCGGTCGGCGCTGAAGACATGTTTGCCGAGGTATTGAGAAAAACAGCGTCCAATTCACTATTCCAGCGCCATTTAGCGCAAAACGCCCTCCGTCATCGGCCGCCCATAGGCCGTTTTCGTGATTTCGTGGTGTCACGAAGCGGCGCAGCGAAAGACACTCTGGACCTGAAAGTTCAGGGGCTTACCCCCTTCGTTGATGGCGCACGGCTGTTGGCACTGGCTCACGGTATCGCCGAGTGCAACACCATCGAACGCCTCCGCCAGTTGCGCGTCGCGGGGGTCATCCAGCCGCTTGACGCCGATGCCTATGAAGAGGCTTATCATTTCATTCAGTTGATCCGCATGCAGCAGCACCAGATACAGGATAAGGAAGGACGTCCTTTCAGCAATCGGATCGACCCCGATAAGCTCAACAACCTGGACAGGCTGATACTTCGTGAATCCTTTCGCCAGGCCAAACGGCTGCAGGCGGGGCTCGCTTGGCGGTACCAGCTTTGATCCCACTCGCCTGGCTATCTGGCCTCAACCCTGCCCCACTGACGCCTGAACAAACCGAGCGGCGTCAGGCCCTCCCTGCCGTCCATTCATTGGACGACACCGCTTTGAATGCCGCCAGGCTTGTAGTGGTGGACGTGGAGACCACTGGGTTGAATGTGCGTCGAGACAATATTCTGTCCATTGGAGCCGTGGTCATTGAAGGCGGCGCGGTGGATCTGGGTTCCCAGTTCGAACGCATGCTTTATCGGCCCAACCACAAGGTTACCGAAACCGTGTTGATCCACGGCATAGCGCCGGGTGCTGTCAAGCAAGGCATGCCTGCCCCGGATGCACTTCTGGATTTCATGGAATTTGCAGGGGAATGCGTATTCATGGCATTCCACGCACCGTTTGACCGGCGCATGCTGACCAGAGGGTTGCGTCAGGATTTGGGTCACACGCTGCGGCACAGGTTTATCGATATCGCCGATTTGGCCCCCATGCTGTGCCCTGAGGCCAAGGTAGGCAGGGGTGGGCTGGACGAATGGCAAGACTATTTCAACCTGAGCAATAGCGAGCGCCACAATGCTGCAGCCGATGCCCTGGTGACGGCTGAAATCGCCTTGATTCTTCTGAGCAAAGCGCGCGCTCAGAAGATCGTAACGCTAAAGGAGCTGAATGACCGCCTCGTTCATTGGCGCCGCCTGCGTCAATCGCGATCCGGACGCTTCTAGCCAGAGCAGCACTCCCGCCCTCACCAGCTTTGCTGCGTGTTAACTCGGCAAAAATGGAATCCTGCGATGCAGCCTACCGCGCTATCGTGCCGACCACCGCCGGGCAACGATCAGCTATCGCCGCTGACAAAAAAACGCCCCGATAAAATCGGGGCGTTTTGTCCTGCGGTACCACCCGTTATTTAATGATCTACCGCTGCGCCCGCACCACGGGGAACACGGATATCCTCGATCAAGTGCTGGATATGCTCTGGCGGAGCTTTGGTGAAGCTAGCCACCGCAACCGCTGCAATAAAGTTGAAGATCATACCCAGGGTACCAATACCTTCCGGTGAAATGCCGAACCACCAATTGGCTGCGTTATCCAGTTCAGGACTGATGAACTTGAAGAACACGATGTAGCAGAAGGTGAAGGTCAGACCCACTGCCATACCTGCAATAGCGCCTTCCTTGTTCATCTTCTTGGAGAAAATACCCATGACGATGACTGGGAAGAACGACGCTGCGGCAAGGCCGAAGGCGAACGCCACCACTTGAGCCACGAAGGCCGGCGGATAGATGCCGAAGATACCAGCGATAAGGATCGCTACCCCCGCGGCGATACGCGCTGCCAGCAGTTCCTTCTTCTCGCTGATATTCGGCATCATGTTGCTTTTGAGCAGGTCATGGGAAACCGATGTCGATATAACCAGCAGCAGGCCTGCAGCGGTGGACAGAGCAGCCGCCAAACCACCAGCAGCAATCAGGGCCACTACCCAACCCGGCAACTCGGCAATCTCCGGGTTGGCAAGCACCATGATGTCACGATCAACGTAGAGCTCGTTTTCAAGGTCAGTAGGCGTGTTGGTTACAACCCGCTGGCCATACTCGCCCGTTTCACCAGCAAAGTTCGGAGCGCCTGCAAAGGGAGCACCCGGGCCATACTGCACGACGCCATCGTTATTCTTATCCTGCCAGGCAACCAGACCCGCGGTCTCCCAGTTGGAGAACCACTGTGGAATATTTTCATAGGCCACGTTAGGGATGGTAGTGAGCAGGTTGGTACGAGCAAACGCTGCTACGGCTGGCGCGGTAGTGTAAAGAATCGCGATGAACAGCAAGGCGTAACCTGCTGATTTACGAGCATCCCTCACAGTAGGCGTAGTGAAAAAGCGAACGATTACGTGGGGTAGGCCAGCAGTACCGACCATCAGTGCCATGGTAATGAAGAAAACATCGATAGTGGACTTGCTACCATCGGTATATTCCGAAAACCCTAGTTCCGCCCCGAGGCCATTCAGCCTCTCGAGAACCGACATGCCGGTACCCGTGACCTCGCTGCCGAAGCCCAGTTGCGGGATCGGATTACCAGTAATCAACAGGGAGATGTAGATCGCCGGCACCATGTAGGCGAAGATCATCACGCAGTACTGCGCCACCTGGGTGTAGGTAATGCCTTTCATACCACCGAGCACGGCGTAGAAGAATACGATTGCCATGCCGATCATCACGCCCAGGTTGATATCGACCTGCAAATACCGTGAAAAGACAATGCCCACACCGCGCATTTGTCCGGCAACATAGGTGAAGGAGATGAAGATCACGCAGATCACCGCGACTACCCGGGCAGTTTGCGAGTAGTAACGCTCGCCAACGAACTCCGGCACCGTGAATTTACCGAACTTGCGCAGGTACGGAGCCAGACACATGGCCAGCAGCACGTAGCCGCCCGTCCAGCCCATCAGGTAAACGCTGCCATCATAACCGGTGAAGGAGATGATGCCAGCCATGGAGATGAAAGACGCCGCAGACATCCAGTCGGCCCCGGTGGCCATACCGTTGGCAATCGGGTGCACACCCTTGCTCGCGACATAGTACTCGCTGGTACTTCCAGCACGCGACCAGATGGCGATCGCGATATAAAGCGCGAAGGTGCCGCCTACGAATAGGTAAATAAGGGTTTGAGTATCCATTCAAGGGCTCCTGTTATTATTCTTCGTGAACGTCGTATTTACGATCGAGCCGGTTCATCTTCCAGACATACACGAAGATGAGGATCACGAAGGCGTAAATGGAACCCTGTTGGGCAAACCAGAACCCCAGCGGGAAGCCAAAGAACTGGATGTTATCAAGCGCGTCGACGAACAGAATGCCGGCACCAAAGGACACTGAGAACCAGATGACCAGCAAGATCATCATGAACCGCAGGTTTTCCTTCCAGTAGCCGCGAGCTGCGTCTTCTTTAGATAAGGACATAACCATCTCCGATTGTTGTTTTTATCGCATAGTCACGTTAGCACTGCGCTGAGAAATCGTAGACTAAGACTTTGGTCTGACTGCACGTAGCAGCCCTAAATAGATCTTCACAATAAATTTAAATAAATTTCATATCTAACTGATAGATAGTGTTTTTTTATTTAAATCTTGTAGGAATTGAAAAGCTGCTTCGCAGCGCCTGCTACTAATGTCTTAGTCGCCGGATCCGATCCGGAGACAGCCAGGCGCTTGGCAGGCATCAAGTCAGAGCAGGCGGGGAGCGTCGGTTACCTAGTGATAACTGTGGATTTCCCGCATTGGTACGCCCATGTCCAGCCAGTTGTCCGGATGGCAAGTAAACAACAGGACCTGGTGGCGCTGGGACGCATCAAACAGAATGCGCTTCATCTGGGCAAAGCGGTGCTGATCACTGTGCACCAGCGCGTCATCCAGAATTATCAAGGTTGGCCGGCCTGCTTCCTTAAGCAGATCGGCATAGGCCAGGCGGCTGATCAATCCCATCTGCTCACGGGCGCCGAAACTGAGGGCATCGAAATCGCCCGACTCCTGATTCAGACGAACCAGTTGACCCGGCACCAGATGCTCGTCCACTTCCAGTACCGCCTGCGGGAAAAGAAGCTGCAAATAATGATTGAGATGCTTTTGCAGAGGGGCCTGGAGCTGTCTGGTCAGCGCTTGACGCTTATCCGTCAGCAAACCTGCGAGCAACTTCAAGGCCCGGGTTCGGCGCTCTAACTGCTGATGCCGCCGGGACCAGTTTTCAAACTCTGCGGCCCGCTGTGCACGCCGCTCTTCAAGACCCTCCGCATCCTGCGCCTGCAACTGCGCCTGCAGTCCTACCAGCTCGTCGCTGCGCTGACGATTGGCCAGCTCCAGCTGGCTGGCGCTGCTTTGATAGCGCTTTATATCCTGCAACAGGATGTCCGGGCGCGCCTCGTCGATGAGCAGCGCTCGCTGCGCTATCGCCTGGGTCAGTTGGGCCTGTTCGACACGCAGTGACGCCAATGTCGAGTGGCACTGTTCTTCCTGTTGTCTGCGCTCAGGTTTGGCCAGGCTGGCCTGGGCGTTGAGATATTCTTCATGGGCGTGGTTCAGCGCCTGCTGATTCTGGATCAGTTGCTCCCGCAGTTGCCGCTCCGCCCTCTCCGCCTCGGCGAGCCGCGTGGCCGCGTGCTCCATTGTCTGCTCAGCCATTTGTGGGTCAGGCAAGTTGCTGCTGTCCAGGTCGCCTATCGCTTCCAATTGCTCATCGACCTTGCCCAGCAGCTGGGCTGTGACGGTCAGCTCCTGCTCCAGAGCAGGCCCGCCCTGCGGAGCGTGCAGGGCCAACAATTTCCGGTTGGCCGAAAGAGTGCTCTGCAGACTTCTTGTCGCCTCAGCACGTTCACGCGCCTGCTCAATGGAGCCCGTCCCTGCCGCGGCCAGCGCTGCGCTCAGACGCTCCGTAGCGTATTCGAGTTGCCTTGCCAGCTCATGCAGATCCTTGCCGCCTGGGCTGACATGCAGCCGCCCTACCCCGTGAACATGAATGTCGCTTCCCTGGAGCAGGCGCTTCTCGCCCTGGCCTTCCAGACGAACCCCATCCAGATCAATATGCTGACCCGGCTCCAGGTCGAAACGCAGCAGCGTCGCAACGCTCTGCTGGGTGATGCTCAGGTCACGCTGGCTCTCGGAGAGTCGCTCCAGCACCTTCAGCTGCACCTCATCCAGACAGCATTCGGCTAACGCTGCTTCCTCGCGTGACAGATCCTTCTCCAGTGCCCGGGCTTGAATCAGGCTTTGGGTCAGGTGCGTGCGCCGTCCTTCCATTTCGCGCTTCTGCTGTTGCAGCTCCCGCCGTCGCTGCGCCAGCCGGCTCAGGCGATCAGTCTCCCGAGCCTGTTTATACAGTGAGTCAGCACTCTGCAAAGCGCCTTTTACAGCGTTCTGCTGCGCTAGAAAGTCATCAAGCCGGGCCTGGACAACCCGTTTGGCCTGGTCACGCTGCAGCAGCTCAGACGCTTGTAGTTGAAAGCCCTGAAGCCGATCAAGCACAACCTGCAAATGATTCCGGCATCTTTCCAGAGCCATCTGATCCTGCGCCTGCCGCTCGCTGAGCTGTTGAACCTCTTGATAGCGTCCTTCCGCTCGTTGCTGTTGTTCGCGCAACGCTTCCCACGGACGTTCTGCCTGTTCCTTGGCCTGCCGCTGACTAAGCTCGCCAAGTCGGTCCACCTGTTGCCGATAGGTTTCTATCCGCAGGTCGAGGGCCGCCAGGTCAGTCTTTAACTGCTCGGCCTTGTCGCCGTATTCCTTGAAGCGGCCTTTAGGCCGATCCGTTTTCGCGGTAACCAGTTCATTCAGCTCGCTTTCGACCCGCTGTAATATGTCGTCGCCGCCCGTGCTCGCCACCTCGCCCAGCGTGGCGGCGAGCACCGATTTAATATGCTCGCCGGCAAACGCAACGGGTGCCCGCAGGTCGTGCCCGGTACCCTGTTCAACCCAGAGCAACCCCGGTATACCCCAAAATGCCGGTTTGCTTGCGCCCTTGGCGGGCTGCTGATAGCCAAACATCCGGGCCAGCCGGTCCTCGGCTTCATCGCCTGACAGCACCTCGCCGCCAATGTTGAGATCGCAGCGCTTGCGGGTTAAAAAACGCTTTTTGAGCCGCCATGGCTGGCCGTCACACTCAAAATCCAGTTCCACCTCGGGGGCCGCCCCGGAATCGCCCCAGGGTCGCAGGTCATCCACGCTACTGGAGCGATGACGCTCGAAAAAAGCGGCTCGAATTGCGCCGGCGATGGTACTTTTGCCCGATTCGTTGGGACCGCAGAAAAGGTTAAGGCCAGGCCTGAACTCAGGAATTTCCAACGGTACCCGAAACTGCCGAAACTGATTGATACGCAGGCGTGTCAACTTCATGCCGCCTCCCCTCCATCCTGTCTCGCGCGCAACAGACTCGACAGAATAACCAGGGCGTCGCGGCCGGTCTCAGTCGCGCCCTGCTGCTGGGCAATCCGCAATTCCTCGATTACCTCTCCCAGATAACCGTCGGCATGGAGCGCGGCGATGTCGTCGTCGGTTGGGAACAGTCTCAGCCCAGTCAGGTCGCTTTCCAGATGACGATGCAGGGCTCCTGCTTCGCTCAACACCTGGCTCAGGCCCTGTTCCCCGGCCAGATCAACCTGACCGGTCAGCACAAGACTCAGCACCGACGGCCGGTTGACCTCTCTCAGTTCATTGATCAGCAGATCCAGATCGGAATCGACTTCCAGGGTGCGGTGCCACTGCAACCAGGGAAACTGGCCAACGGGGATCGGCGTCACGCTGGGTTCCGCTCCCGCGAGGTCAATCTGGACCTCAAGAATCTGTCCTGCGCCATTACTCTTGAAACGGTCCTGTTCCGGAGTGCCGCTGTACCAGGTTCGCTGATCGATGCGCTTGCAGCCATGCCAGTCCCCCAGCGCAAGGTAATCGAGCCGGGCGCTGACTGCACGGTCAGCGGCGATTGGATTGGCAGAGTCGATATCCTCTGCGAGAACGCCCTGCACACTGCCGTGCGCAATGCCTATCCGCAGCAAACCGGGCGGTGTTTCAACGTGATCGAACCAGGCGGTAAGGTCATGGTAGGTATGCCGCTGAGTGAGAGGTGCCGGCAATATAGCCAGGCCCAGCTCGTGAAACAGCACTATTTCCGGCACGACAACGACATGCACGTTGACGGGAATTGCATCGAGCCGTTGGGCGCGCGTCCAGACACTTTCCGAGAGGGCTGCATCATGGTTGCCGGGAATCATGATCCATGGCCCGTTAAAACCGCGCATGGCCATGAACAGCCTGCGAATGGTGCGGTCGGAAACCGTCTGGGCATCAAACACGTCACCGGCGACGAGCACGGCATCGACGGATTTTTCAGTGGCTATCTCGGCGATTTTTTCGACCGTACCCAGTCGCGCCTCCGCCAGCACCGAGCCGTCCTCCGGCCCGAAGCGCTCATACTGGCGGCCTATCTGCCAATCGGCGGTATGCAGAAAGCGTGGCATTTCGACTCCTCAGCACCTTGACTTGGGGCCCATACTAACGCGGCAGATCGACCTTGGCTTTCGTTGCGGACTTTAGGCTGCAGAATCACCGCTCATCAATGAGGCCAGGGCTTCAGGGCTGCTTTTGAATGCCTTGGCGAAAACCTCACGATTCTGCGCCATGTAGATGCTCACTTCTTCGGCCAGTTTCTCGGAAAGCTCCGGCACGGCCTGTTGAAGAACATCGCCAAGCGTCTCGGCAAGTTCCAGCATTTTGTCGTGGCGGTCGGCTTCGGCTTTATCCATGAACAGTTGCTCCGGGTCTCTACTACTGCGATATACAATCTCGACGGCCATGCTCTTACCTCAGGCTTGAGTTTAATTCTTTGACAGGCGCTGCACCTTCGCAGGTGGCAGCGACGGCGGCAAGTATACTGTACGGACGTACAGTAAGCGAGAAAGCTGTGCGGGGAAGTGGGGTACAGCCTAGGGGATAGGTAAAACGCCCTCCTTGGCGCAGTGGCAGATAGAAGCCTGTTATTTCTGTCTCATCAGCGCAAACACCTCGTCCCACATGGCCTGCGATTGAGCTTTCAATGAGTCGGACTTCGATTGCAGGCGTTGCGACAAGTCATGCATGATCTGCTGGTCCGTCACGTAATCCAGCGCGCTGCGCAATTCCTCATCGGACAGGTTGATATCCAGCACGCCCTTTTCAAAACCGTAATCGGCAAAAAGCATCTGGTATTTGTGGCTCCATCCCGTTGCGAGTGACGGCACCCCCTGGGACAGCGCACTTACCAGCCCGTGAAAGCGGCTGCCGACGGTGCCTTTGCACGCACCGAGAATACCCTTGATAGCCAACGGATCGGCTTCCCGCAAAATAGGCACGCCACCGACCGATTCGGAGACCTGCTGAGCCAGTTTCAAATCATTTTCGCCTTCATGGATCAGCAGAAACGGTTTGGCGCCACGCTCGAGAAGAATTTTTGCCGTACGTTGAAGAAAGGGAACATACCCTTTTGCTACCGCATCACTGGTCTTGTCCATCATCCGGTAGTTGGGCACCAGGCAAACCTGGTGCAGTTCAGGATTGAAATAAGCGGGCACGATCCCCTGCACCAGATTGGTAAAATCAGGGCTCAGCTTGACATGCTCGACCTTTCCTACCACATCGGTCAGATACTCATAGGAAATAGGCTCACGGGCAAAAATCAGATCCGCACTGTCGACGAATGATTTGACTGCATCGCGGCTCCGCTGATCACCAAACGGGCCAAACGCCTGGGGCAGCAGTATCACCTTGGTGCCGCGCTTCTTCCATCTGCTTGCCGAACGCGCCAATTCTTCGGAAAGGCCTGCACCCCACTGGTCGCTGTAGGCAAAACCGGCCGCGTCCAGCACCACGTCGATCTCTTTATCCAACACAATCCCGTACTGCTCCCTAATTCGAGGCGGCACAAGTCCGGCCAGATCGCCAAAGGGAATGCCTTTGCGCCATAGCCAGGCTTTTTGATAAAGACCCAGCTTCGCTCTGCCCTGATACGGATATGGGCCAGACTCGCGGCTCGGCTCCATGACGGCTTTAGCGTCCGGGAATTCCCTGGACAGCTGCTGGAGGACCGCACGCAGCATCAACTCGGCACCCTTATTAACGAAACCCGCTTTTCTGACTTCTACATACATCCATCAAACCCCTCGTTTAACCAGGCCATCGCAGTTGTACGACATGCTCCAAAGATTCTTCGTAGCTATATCGAACACTGCCCTGGGTTTCATCTGACAACAGCAATTCAAATTATCCTCTACTGAGAAAAACGTGATGTGTTGCCAATTATTCCAACGTCATTGCCAGTTCAGTAGTTAAAAGGTTACCGGGGTGGCTAGCGAGACTCTGAAAGTATTTGTAAACAGGCAGGCTAGCAAGCAACTCCAATAGTAGCCACTATCCTGCCAGTTCCGCCCCGCCGTAGGCGCGCGCGTCTTCCAGCGCCAGCTTCTGGGAATAAGGAACCAACCCCTCGCTGGCGGCGTAGCCTATCGAGATGAACATCACAATGCGTTCATCGGGTTCAAGCTTCAGTAACTTACTGGCGGCCAGTTCCCGTTCGGGAATATCGGGCCAGTTGATCGAGCAGGACGATACGCCCAGTGTTTCCAGCGCAAAGATGAAAGACATGGCCGCAAGCCCACCGTCTATATAGATAACGTGGCGATCACGCGAGTGAGGATAGGCGCGAAGGCGGCCCACAATCGCAATCATGGCAGGAAAGTTGTCACTGAACCCGGCCACTCCCATTGGCAACTCCGAGACTTTGGCAACTGAAACGGGATCATCGAAGATGAGGAAGCGGTAGGGCTGCCTGTTGCAGGCACTGGGAGCCTGCACCGCCAACTCGACCGCCCTGTCAATGATGTCTCGCGGCACGGGTCGGTTCTGATACCACCTGACCGAGCGACGCTCTCTGCACATCCCGGCGAAAGCGTCAGCATCGACCGACACGCTTGGTGTCGTGCCGGCAGTGAAAGGCACCCGACCAACCCCCTGCCGACGCAGGCTCTCCAGTCGTGACGCGGGTTTTTCCAGCGCGTCAAACTTCTTCCGTTGCGCGTCGATTATCGGATGGCTAGCGGTGGTTTCGAAAAATGACTCCAGTACGTCGTGAGCCCAGCTCATTTCATCAGGCGCAACACACCCGGATAATGAGCGGGCATAGGAATCCACCGCCTTTTCTATATAGTCCAGAGCAAACACACCACGACGCGGCTGCATGATAAGCCCCTTTTCCAAACGATGAATTGCCCGTCTGAGAAAGAAATTAGTTGTTTCAACACCTGCCTGATTCTGTTCGTGCAGCAATTTGCCCATCACAACGGCGTTTGCTTCACGGTCGAATGCCGAGGAGAAAAAAGCAAAATGAAAACGACGAAGCATTTTCGAGCCAGCTAAGAGTCTTAAACCGAACAGGTTAAAACGGCTACGCCAATCCTTCAGCTTTTCGAGCTGATCACGGCTAAGGAGTTTCTTCGCTAATTCTTTCAATGTGTTCACTTTGAAAATAAGTTAAATATTTAATGTTTCTAGAGTCCGTGCCGGATTGTCATGAGACGCCGCCAAACTACTAGATGGCCAACTGCTACTGATATAATGGCATGGTGCTTTAATACGGCTTCTATATAACGAACGCGACTATAACAGCATTTTCGGTATTTTAAAGTGTGTATGAAAAAGTGGGAAAACCAACTGAGAATTTATTGCCAGGCATCTGGCTTCATGGCTATAGAGAGACAGAAAATGCTGTTTTTTGAACTATTCGGTGAGAAAAATGTCCCCCCTTTAATGGTTTGAATAGATATTATTTAGCCACCAAAATGGTTGTATCCGGGATTAAAAACGTCTACTTTCACTGCCGTCAAAACCAACTACCGGTCCCCAGACTTTGCCCATTGGACGGGCTTCCCTTAAGGGCAAGCTTACAATGAGATCGATTCTCGGCCGGATGCCGATTTTATTAGTGCTTTGCGCGCCGTTTGTTACCGGACAGGCGCATAGCCAGACAACAACGACGAATGACGAGTTTGAGGCGCCAGCCAGCCAGGCTTATGAACCCCAGAGACAGGAACGCAGACGCTCACTGGCTGATCTGGGTTATAGCCAGGGGGTGCAGCAAACCGACCCCGAAAGCAGCGTCTCCTTTCTGTTGCCCCTGCCGCTGGACACCGCTGTCAGCAATCCGCGCTTGGTGTTGCGCTATGCTGCCTCGCCTCTGATCGCGCCCGATTCATCCATGCAGGTGTTACTCAACGGCACGGTGAGGGAAGTACGCGCCCTTTCTTCGGGTAGGCCTGTTGATGATGCCAGTGCAGAAGAGCCGACCGGTAATTCCTCGCAGAGCAGCCTGCTGACCATTCCACTTACCTCTGAAGACATTGGCCAGGCTCATCTCAATGTGCGTATTCGCGGCCAGTTCGGCACCAGGCAGGACCGCTGCGCAGCACCACGAACCCAACAGGATTTTGTTCGGATTCTTCCAACGACTGCCGTGGTATATGGCATAAGCGATGAGCCCAGCGACAGTATTCGCGGGTATCTGAGTACGCTGCCCGAAGAATTGCGCATTGCTTTGGCGGCGCCGGCAAACGCCGAAGCAGTGCGTGCGGCCTGGCTTCTGACGCGCGAACTTCAGGCGCTCGGCCACCAGATCCGGTATACCCGCCCCGAGGAAGGGGGCGACATCATTATCGCGCCTCGTCAGATTCTCGCCGAAGCAGGCTTGTTGCTGCCCGATGATGAGGACATGGGTCTGGTCGCCGCCAACCGAGGTCAGCCTGGGGCGGTCCAACTGGCGATTACCGAGCCCTACCATGTCGATTCACTGGCAAGCCCCTGGAAATTGTTGCTTGCACGGGACGGTTATGCTGAAAGCCTCAGCGCTCCCCTCACCCGCTCTGCGACGGACACCCTGCCCTTGTCAGAGCTGGGGCTCGACACCGAGGCCCGGCCCTTTGTCGATGCCGTAGAGTGGACCCTGGATACCAGCGTTCTTCCGGCAGGCAAGGTCGCTTCAGCATTGCGACTGAATCTGATGACACCACCAAGCTCCGATCAGGCCCCTCTGGTTCTGTATGTACTGCAAAACAATACCGTTCGTGGCCTCACCACTTTGTCCGCCAAGGGCGGCCATCAGTCGGTATCGATTGAACTGAGCGAGCCTGAATCTATTGCCGGGGAGGCTCTTCGCATAGTGATGGCTCGCCAGGAAAAAGCTGACTGCGCCGCTGCGCCGGGGTCCGGCTACGTTCAATTGCTCGACTCCTCGGTAGTGGAGACCCGGTCTACCGACCGAGCGGCGGAGACTGTCATGGAGTTCGGGCGCGGCCTGGCAGGGGCTTATTTCGTCCATCTCCCCGCCGAAGCCTTTACCCAGCCGCATGGATGGGTCGCTGCTCTCGCCGCGCTGGGTAATGTGCTGAACCTGGACCCGCGCATAGCCGAGTTTGGTAGCGATACCATGCAACCTGCACAAACGCGCCCCTTTCTCTGGCTTGGCGATCAGCCCCCGGCCGGATTCAGGACCCCGATCAGCTTCGAGCAGGGAAGAATCCAGATTCGCGACAACCGGGATGCCGTCCTGCTTGATTCGGGTGAACTGCCCGGTACCAGTGTTGTCAGCCTATTGCGTGATGGCTCGCAACGTGGCCTGTGGCTGCGAACCATGGGTACAGGCGTGCCCGTGGTTCCCCCAGGCCTGGAAGACAGCATGGGCGATCTGATTTTCGGTGATGGCCAGGGCGTGCTGGTGGCGATGAATACCCAGAACGATAGGGTGCTCGACATTGACTATCCGGATCACGCTGACTGGCTTGACAGCCTGGCGAAGTACAGCGGCTGGTTTTTTGCCCTGACATGGGTGGTATTGACGATTGTGGTCATCTCGGTTGTCCGCAGATTGAGGAAAAGTTCCAAATGAAAAATCAACGTTTAGATAGTTCATCTTCCGTGCGCGAGTTCGCATCCCATGGCTGGCGCCTGGCTCTGGCCGGTACGATGCTGTCTCTGCCCCTGGCTACGCCGGTGTTCGCCAATGCCTGGGTGCAGGCACCGGGTGAAACCCTGGCCATCCTGAAATTCAGCCACACCGATGACGCAACGGTGTTTGACGAATCCAGCGAACGCACGCGGTTTCCTGACAGAGGCGAAAGCCGTCAGGATCAGTTGAACCTGTACATAGAACATGGTCTCACCTCTGACCTGACTTTTGTCGGCAACTTCTATTACAACAAGGTTCGCTACGACAGTGACACCTTCAGTGGCAGCAACAGCGGGTTTGGCAATCAGGAAATCGGTCTGCGCTATAAGCTGAATCCACCGAGCGAGGACCAGCAATGGGTCGGTGCCGTCCAGGCGCTGATCAGCATTCCAACCTATGACGAAGACGATACCCCTGCGCTGGGTGTGGGTGGCAATGATTTTGAGATGCGCTATAGCGTCGGTCGTGGCTTCATGCTGGGCTCGCGCTCGGCTTATGTCGATGCTGGCGCTGCATGGCGTTTGCGGTCAGGGGATGCCGCCGATGAGATCCGCGTTGACATCACCAGCGGCGTGGCCCTGACCCCCAAGTGGATGCTGATCGGCGAGCTCAACGTTATTGAAGGACTTGGAAATGGTAGCGACTGGGACCGCATGAGCTTTATCGACAGTACCGACTACGATCTGACCAAGCTTTCGCTTTCAGCGTTGTACAGCATGAGCCCGGAAGTCCAGTTCCAGGCTGGTTATACCGAACCGGTACTGGGCCGTAACACTGGTGCGGCAGGTGGCCCGTTTATAGCGGCGTGGTGGAGATTCTGATTTGAGTTCTCCGCCCCTCACCAGCACGGGTCTGGCCGAAGGTCGCACGCCGAATAACCAGGCAGCGCGCACCGCCATCGGACAGCAACTGGTGGATGGCGGGTTCCTGTCGCCAGAGCAACTGCAGACAGCATTGATCCTTCAGCGTCGCTGGAAATCCAGATTGGGTGACGTCATTCTGGCCAATCGCTGGATGGGCGCGATGGGGTTCTATCGCGTGCTGTCGAAACAGTTCGGGCTGACCTTCGTCGACTTGATGAAGCAGCCGCCGGAAGTAGGACTCGATTCGGCCCTGATTTCGGAGTACGCCCAACGCCTGGCACTGCCCTGGCGAATGGAGAACGGACAGCTGATCGTAGCGGTGGCCGATCCTTGCCCCGACGTATTCGAGTGGGCGCGCAAGACCTACGGAGAGGACGTTCTGTTCGTTGGAACAGCCAAGTTCGACATTCTCTGGACCTTGCAGCGTGATGCGCAGGTGCAGCTGACACGCGATGCATTGACGCTCCTGGCAAGACGTGCCCCCGAACATTCCGCCCGAACGGTGGTAACCCGGTCCCAGATGCTTGCCTTCTACGCCGTGGCAAGCTTGCTGTTGCTGTCCCTCGCGGTGAATCCCATAGGTACGCTGGTTGGGGTGAACGCTCTGGTGACCCTCGGCTTTCTCGCAACCTTCGGTCTGAAATGGATACTGGTGTGGTACGGCTCACGGCGCAAGATCGATATCAAGATAACTGACGAGGACGTAGCCCAGTTGCGGGATGAGGATCTGCCGGTCTACACGGTGCTGATCCCCATGTACAAGGAGCCGGCGGTCCTGCCCATTCTGGTCAACGCGATACGCAAGCTTGATTATCCGACCTCGAAACTGGATGTGAAGCTGGTGCTGGAAGCCGATGACAAGGAAACCATCGATGCAGCCAAAAGCCTGGGTCTCGAGGCAATTTTCGAAATCATCCGAGTACCGCCGTCCCGCCCCAGAACCAAGCCCAAGGCGTGCAACTACGCATTGCGCTTCGCCCGTGGGGAGCTGGTCTGCATCTACGACGCAGAAGACAAGCCAGAGCCCAATCAGCTCAAGCGCGTGGTGGCGGCATTTCAAAAATCCGATTCGGATGTGGCCTGCATCCAGGCCAGGCTCAATTACTTCAACGCCAATGAAAACTGGCTCACCCGCATGTTCGCGCTTGAGTACACGCTGTGGTTCGACTTTTACCTGCCGGCGCTGGAGCACTTTCGCATTCCGATACCTCTGGGCGGCACGTCCAATCACTTTCGGCTCAAGGTTCTGCGCAGCGTGCACGCCTGGGACCCATACAATGTTACCGAAGATGCTGACCTGGGTGTTCGGCTGGTTCAGCAGGGATACCGCGTAAGCGTGGTCAATTCCACCACCTTCGAAGAGGCTAATGTCAGCATTCCCAACTGGATTCGCCAGCGGTCGAGGTGGTTCAAGGGTTACATGCAGACCTGGCTGGTGCATATGCGAGACCCTGTCCACCTTTACCGGTCTACCGGTTTTCGCGGATTCTGGGGGTTTCAGTTCTTTATCGGGGGTGGCGTACTTACCGCCCTGGCAGCTCCGCTGCTATGGCTGATGTTCGCGATCTGGCTGGCGCTGGACACCCAGGCGTTCGATCCCGTTTTTCCGCCGACGCTGGTCTACCTCAGCCTTCTCAACCTGCTACTCGCCAATGGCTTTTTTATCTACATGACGCTGGTGGCCGGGTTCAAACGAAATTACTTCAGACTGGCGCCCTATGCACTGACAGTACCTTTCTACTGGATTCTGCAATCCATTGCCGCCTACAAGGGACTCTGGCAGCTCATCTACAAACCTTTCTATTGGGAAAAAACCAACCATGGCATCAGTAAGCACCTGGCTGCCGAGCGTAAAGCGGCGCTCAAAGAGTAGATCCAGACGCCAGGGAAGCGGTCTGGTGCTGCTCGCCATACTGCTGTTACTGGCGCTTCTGTGCAGTCACCTGCTGACCAATGGCTACCTCAGCAGCGATGCACTTGCACGTTATGCCAAGCTGCTGGTGATGCGTGACGCTGCGGGTCTGCGCTTTGAGTATTCAGGCTTTCTGTCTCCTCAGGTGTCCTTGTACCTGTCTCTGTTACTCAGCGCGTTACTGGGAGTCCGCGAATCGGTCACGCCCTACATCCTGGACATCCTGGCGGTTGCCGTATTCGCAGCCTGGGTATGGCGCGATCTGGCCAACACCCAAGGGCCAATCTGGGCAAGCATCTGGACCCTGCTGCTGGTGCTGCACCCCTTTGCGCTATGGACCGCTACGTCAGGTCAGGATCTGGGGCTGGGGCTGCTGACCGTATACGGTCTGTGCCGAACACTGCACGTCTTTCAGAACACGCCTGAGCCCCGCTCCTACCTGAAATTCGCCGGCTGGTTATGTCTGTTGTTCTTCGTTGATGCGCGGGCTGGCTTCATCGCGATGGCGATGTTGCCCTGGCTGGCGCTTGCCGCCCCACGGTCATTGCTGCAAAAGGCGCCGCTTGCCTTTTACATGGTCTGCTACCTGCCCTTCCTGTTTGCTGCCTTGGGATGGATGTATCTCAACTGGCTGTACCACGGCGAGGGCTTGCTGTTTCTCCAGCAGGCCGATTCGGCCTTCCGCGGCGGCTATGCCCAGGCGCCCTACCTCCCCTGGCTTGTCGAATTTGGCGGCACCTGGTGGCTGCCGCTACTCTGGCTCTCAGTCACTGGCATCGCCGCCTGCCCTTCCCTGTTATTGCTGCCCTGGAGCCGGACGCCTCGCGCCTGGGCTGGCCCGGTAGCGGTGACCGGAGCCATCATCTGTGCTGGCGCCATCGCAACCTATTTCTGGTTTACCACCCATTCGGTGCAGTTTCTGGCATTGCTGCTGGTCCCGGTGGCGCTCGGTCTCAAGGAAGTCAGGGTGGGCAACAAGCTTCCCGCGACCCTCGCTCTGATCATCGGCATCCCGCTTGGCTGGCCGGTTCTGCAGCATGCGCCCATGCCCGAGGTGCGACACTGGACCATCGCCCTGCGTGAGGTGATAGATTTGCGTCCCAGGGAAGATATTGAATTAGGCGCCTGGCTTGCCGATTCAAGGCTGCCGACATTGATAGATGACCAGGCCGCCTACGCCGTGATTGCGGCGCGGGGAGACGCGCGCGACCTGATTCTTCCCTTCAGCGACGAATTCAAGCTGGCGCTGGCCAGTCCGGAACGGATACCACCTCAGATCGTGGTTGCCGCTCCGGGAACCCGGCAAGGAGCACAGGACGCGATCAACCGGCGCTTCCCTGGGCTATGGAAAGAGGGTCGACCCGGTTATCAATTGGTATATGAGCAGGAGGTTTGGCGGGTATGGCAACGAGAACAATAATTCTTTTAGGGATAATGATGCTGTTTTCCTCAGCGAGTTATGCTCAGGAGCCCGATCGATGGATCGGGGCTAACGTCAAGCTTTCAGGCGACGCGACCTGGGGCACGGACAAGGCTGGGCAATCCCTCGAAAACCTGGCCGAAAGCGGTGCAGAGCGCGGCCTGCTGGTCGCATTCACCTGGCAGGCCGAGCCCGATTCGAATGATCCAGTGATAGGGGGCGACAGCACGCCCGACCAGGTTCGGGTCGGGCTGCAACAGATGCGCGAAGCAGGTCTTGAACCGGTATTGAAGATTCACCTGTGGATTCCCGACCATTGGGCCGGCGAGGCAGAACCGACAGACCGCGCTGCCTGGTTTGCCGCCTACAGCAAGGCGGTGGTCGAGCTGGCCCGGGTAGCCAGCGAAGAAAATGCTGCAGCCGTAGTAGTCGGCAGCGAATTGCGTGGCGTGCAGAACTCGGGCTACTGGCCATCACTGGTCCGCAAGGTTCGCCAGGTTTATTCAGGCAAGATCCTCTATGTGGCGGACAGCCTGGAGCAGGCCGAGAGCTTCCGTTACTGGTCTCTGTTCGATGCTATCGGTACCAGCCTTTATCCGTCCCTGTCGTCTGACCCTGCCGAGCGCGAGAAGGAAATGCGCGACACCGCACAGCGACTACAGGCACTTTCCGAGCGCCACCAGCGGCCGGTATGGGTAGCCGAACTGGGCGTGCGCTCAGCGCAAGGTAGCCTGTCCGCCCCTTGGGAAAGTCCTGAACAGCAGGAGCTTCCGGTCGATCTCGATCTGCAGTTGAATGTTCTGGAAGCCTGGCTCGAAGCCCTGCAAACGCCTGCTATCGAGGGCATTGCCATCTGGTGCTGGTACACCGATCCGGCAGCAGGCGGACCCGAAGACACCGATTTCACCGTGCAGAACAAGCCTGCCCAGGCCATATTGGAGCAGTAAACCGAATTCGAATTTGCTACGCCTGATAATAATCAAGCCAGTTGCCCCTTCGCAGCTGGCTTTTTTGTTTTCATTGAAAGCCGCGTGTATCAGAGCACAACCCAGCTTCAACCTCCTCCTCCTCCTCTTCTGATCGTAACTAGATTGCTTCGAACCTTTTGGCAGATGAGTCGTCAAGACTAGGAACGAGGCTTCCATTTTACGGGTCGCGTCTAGCTTCGCGAATTCCAGACCCGCCTCAGCCCACGCCTAAGAGGATTCCGCAATGGCAATGACAACCGGTGAATATTTGGTCGAGCGTCTTTATCAATGGGGCGTGCGCCGCATTTACGGCTATCCTGGCGATGGCATCAACGGCGTGTTTGGTGCGCTCAATCGATCCGGCGAGAAAATACGTTTCATCCAGGCCCGTCACGAAGAAATGGCCGCCTTCATGGCCTCGGCGGATGCCAAGTTCAGCGGCGGGCTCGGAGTATGCATTGCTACCTCCGGGCCGGGCGCCGCGCATCTGCTGACCGGCCTTTACGATGCCCGGCTGGATCATATGCCGGTGCTCGCGATCACCGGACAACAAGCGCGCACTGCCATGGGCGGCCACTACCAGCAGGAAGTTGATCTGGTCTCGTTGTTCAAGGACGTGGCCGGAGCCTTCGTGCAGCAGGCCAGCGCGCCGGCACAAGTGCGCCATCTGGTAGACCGGGCAATTCGTACGGCCGTAGGCGAAAGCCGCGTTACCGCGATCATCCTGCCCAACGATCTGCAGGAAGAGGAATACAGCGAGCCGCCACGCGCACATGGCACGCTGCACTCGGGCATTGGCTACAACCGGCCAAAAGTGGTGCCCTATGACGTGGATTTGCGCCGCGCCGCCGAGGTGCTCAACGCCGGCAAGAAGGTTGCAATCCTGGTCGGAGCGGGTGCCCTGCAAGCTACTGATGAGGTCATCCAGGTCGCGGAAAAACTTGGCGCCGGCGTGGCCAAGGCCTTGCTGGGCAAGGCAGTGCTACCAGACGACCTGCCTTGGGTCACCGGTTGCATCGGGCTGCTGGGTACCGAACCCAGCTACAAGCTGATGGCGGAATGTGACACGCTACTGATGATTGGTTCAGGCTTTCCCTACTCCGAATTCCTCCCTGAGGAAGGTCAGGCCCGCGGCGTGCAGATCGACATCAAGGCAGACATGCTCAGCTTGCGCTATCCAATGGAGGTGCCACTGGAAGGCGACGCGGCTGAAACCCTGCGAGCGCTGCTCCCGCTGCTGGACGAAAAGCCCGAGCGTAGCTGGCGGCAAGACATCGAAGCGTGGCAAGCCGACTGGCAGGAAAAACTCACCGATAGAGCAATGGTGTCGGCCAATCCCGTCAATCCGCAGCGTGTCGCCTATGAACTGTCACCCCAGCTCCCGGATCTGTCCATCATCACCAGCGATTCTGGCTCCTGCGCCAACTGGTTTGCCCGTGATGTGAAAATCCGCCGCGGCATGATGTGCTCGCTCTCTGGTGGCCTGGCCTCGATGGGCGCGGCGGTACCCTACGCCATCGCCGCCAAATTTGCCTATCCGGACCGGCCTGTAGTCGCCATGGTCGGCGATGGCGCCATGCAAATGAACAACATGGCCGAGCTGATCACCGTAGCCAAATACTGGAAAGAGTGGACTAATCACACCTGGATTTGCTGCGTATTCAATAACGAAGACCTCAATCAGGTCACCTGGGAGCAACGGGTGATGGAAGGTGATCCCAAATTCGAGGCTTCTCAGAACATACCCAACGTGCCTTATCACCGCTTCGCCGAGTCAATCGGCCTGATGGGCATATACGTTGACAGCGAAGACGCCGTAGCCGACGCCTGGAAGCAGGCATTTGCCGCCGACCGCCCGGTGGTGATCGAATTCAAGACCGATCCCAACGTGGCGCCGCTTCCACCGCATATTAAATTCGAGCAAGCCAAGAAGTTTGCCAGCACCTTGTTGCAAGGCGATCCTGACCAGGCTGGAATCGTCGTGCAGACTGCCAAGCAGGTGCTCGGTGGTGTGTTACCCGGCAAGGACAAGGACGAAAAATGAGCGCAGGGATCGACCTGCCAGTTACTGCCCTGCGCGCATCCGCCTATCGCATCCCCACCGACCAGGCCGAGGCAGACGGTACGCTCGGCTGGAAGGCGACGACAATGGTCGTGGTGGAGGTAGACGCCGGCAATTGTACTGGCTTGGGTTACACCTACGCCGACGCTGCACTGTTGCGATTGATCGACGGCACGTTGCGCCGCTGGGTGGAGGGTGGCGATGCCATGAGCCCCGCTCAAGTCACTGAACAGTTATGGCATGCCGTGCGCAATGTGGGCCGCTCGGGAATAGCCGCCTGTGCCATTTCAGCCATCGACACGGCGTTGTGGGATCTGAAGGCTCGATTGCTGGATCTGCCGTTGGTTACCCTGCTCGGATCACTACGCCAGAGCGTGCCGGTATACGGTAGCGGCGGGTTTACTACCTATAGAGGTCATCAACTATGTGACCAACTAGGCGCCTGGGCCAAGGATGATGGTTGCCATTGGGTGAAAATGAAAATAGGTGCCGAACCCGCGCAGGAACTTGAGCGGATTGATCTGGCGTTGGATGCTATCGGGGAGGCCAGTCTTTTCGTCGATGCCAACGGTGCCTACACCGTTCGCGGGGCCATTGCCCTGGCCAGACAAATGGCCTCGCGGGATATCCGATGGTTTGAGGAGCCGGTCAGCTCGGATGATCTGGGTGGCCTTCACCGAGTCCGTGCTGCGCTCGATATGACCGATACGCCAATGGATGTGGCGGCCGGGGAATACGCCTACACGCCAGACGATTTTCGGCACCTGCTGGAGCGCGGTGCGGTAGATGTATTGCAGGCCGATCTTACCCGCTGTGGCGGTGTAACCGGCTTTCTTCGCGCTGCGGCGATGTGCGAAGCCTTTCATGTGGATCTTTCCGCCCATTGCGCGCCGGCGCTGCACCTATCCGTTGCCTGTGCGGCCCCCCGCCTGCGTCATGTCGAGTGGTTTCACGACCACGTGCGTATCGAGTCGATGCTGTTTGAAGGCGCGCCGCAGCTGCAGAACGGTCGTATCAGCCCCGATCTCAACAACCCGGGTCACGGCTTGCAGTTCCGTCGGGCCGATGCACAACCCTACATGATCTAGCGAGGACCTATGGTTTCAAAAACCCGCCTGGACTGGTTGGCATTGGCCGTGACGGGAACACTGACAGCCGTCTCGCTGGTATGGCAACACCGCGAGGCGAACCGCAGTTCGGGTTCGCGCCCTGCCAATACGACCTTGATTCATTCGGCTCGGCGGCTGAACCGTGGCGCCGGCATCCTGGCTGGTGCTGTCCTGCTGGATAGCGCGATGGAACACTATCGAGGCCAGTTCGAAAATCGCGCCATGTACACGCCATTGATCACCGCAACACTGTCACTGCTGGCCAGCAGTAAAGGCTTCGCTGATCTAACGCCGCATTCCGGAAAGCTGCGCAACGGCATCTACATCGGCACCGTACTGACCGGGGTGGCCGGTTCGGGCTTTCATTTATGGAATGTCACCAAGCGACCTGGTGGGTTCGGCTGGACCAACCTGTTCTACAGTGCTCCGCTGGGCGCACCGGCGGCGCTGATTCTATCCGGCGTGCTAGGTCACTATGCCGAGCGGCTGCGCAGCGAGACTCGGAATATCGTACCCAGGGTGCTCGGCCTGCCGGCTGGCCAGTCCATGGCCCTGATGAGCGCCGCGGGCCTGATCGGCACGTCGGCCGAGGCCGGCCTGTTTCATTTTCGCGGATCGTTTCAGAACCCAGCCATGTATCTTCCTGTGACGGCCCCGCCCTTATCCGCCGTACTGCTCACAGCCAGCGCGCTGGCTGGCGCTAATCGACCCCATCTGCGCTGGGCATCACGCCTGTGCCTGCGTTTTACGCTACTGCTGGGGGTGGCTGGGGCGTGCTTTCATGCGTTGGGCGCAGCCCGCAACCACGGCGGCTGGCGTAACTGGCGGCAAAACCTTCAGGCAGGCCCGCCGTTGCCCGCCCCTCCCAGCTTCACCGGTCTGGCGCTGGCGGGCCTGGCGGCGCAGCGACTGCTCGACGAAGAGCAGAGCGTCAAGGCACATTATCTGGGGTGGCACCCATGAAGCTGATTTATCCAGGTTACGATGTCCTGTCCAAACGCCACAGCCAGTCCTGGGACGAACCGACCCGTCAGGTGATTGATGCGCGCTTGGCCATTGGGGGAGCCCCGCGTTTCTTGAATGAGGCTCAGTGGCAAACATTAGACGCTGTCTGCCAGCGCATTCTGCCGCAACCGATTGACCGGCCCCCGGTGCCCTTGGCCGCGCTGGTAGATAACAAGCTGCTTAACGACCGTGGCGACGGCTACCGCGACGCTCGCCTCCCACCTCTGCGTCAGGCTTGGCAACTAGGCCTGACAGCGCTCGATGCTGAAGCCCAGGCGCTGGATGGTCGGGGGTTCACCGGGCTGACAGCTGCTCAGCAGGATGCGCTGTTATCCGCTATGCAACGAAACGAACTGAAGCATTCCGTCTGGAAATCAATGCCTTGCGTAGTATTCTTCAGTCATCGGCTGATCCACGATATCACTAGCGCCTATTACGCCCATCCAACCGCCTGGAGCGAAATCGGTTTCGGCGGGCCCGCTAATCCACGGGGTTACGTGCGTATGGGCCCGGACTCACGCGACCCCTGGGAGCCCATGGCAGCCAAACCCGGCGCACAGCGCAAAGCGGAGAAACGCAATCGCCATGTCGGATGATTACCTGACCGACGCCTTGCGTAACCCGCGTGGCCGTGACGGTCGTGCGCCAGACGTATTCCGACGTGGCGGCTGGGTACCGATGCGCGAATATCCTGATGATGAACTGGTGGACTTCGTCATCGTCGGAACTGGTGCTGGCGGTGGCCCCCTCGCCTGCCGACTGGCCGAAGCCGGGTTTTCCGTAGTCGCCTTTGATGCCGGCGCCTGGTGGCGTCCGCTGGAGGAGTTTGCCTCTGATGAAGCCCACCAGGAAAAGCTGTTCTGGACCGGCGAACGACTTTGCGATGGCGACAATCCCCTCAAGCTCGGAACCAACAACAGTGGCCGTGCGGTCGGCGGCAGCACCGTACACTTCGCCATGGTCTCGCTGCGCTTTCGGCCGGAGTGGTTCAAGTCACGTACGCTGCTGGGTTATGGACTCGACTGGCCACTCGACTGGCAGGACATGTGGCGCTATTACACAGAGGTCGAACAGGCGCTGAAAATTTCCGGCCCGGTGCGCTATCCATGGGGGCCCAAGCGCCCGCGCTACCCCTATCGCCAGCACGAAGTCAACGCGCCGGGGCTGGCGCTGGCGCGCGCGTGCGAAGCCATGGGCATCGCATGGGCGCCGACTCCCCTGGCGACGGTCTCGGCGCCCAGGGAACATTCGCCGCCCTGCGTTTACCGCGGTTTCTGCGTCACCGGCTGCGCGACCAACGCCAAGCAAAGCGGCTTGATCACCTGGATTCCCTGGGCGGTAAAAGCCGGCGCGGAAATTCGCGACCTGGCCATGGTCGGGCGCATCGAGACCGGTGAAGACGGGCTCGCCAGCGGCGTGCATTATCACCGCGAAGGCGAATGGCGTTTCCAGCGTGCCCGCAACGTCGTGGTTGCCGGCTATGCCATCGAAACCCCACGACTGCTGCTCAATTCGGCCAACAGTCGTTATCCGGACGGGCTGGCCAACAGCTCGGGATTGGTCGGCAAAAACCTCATGGTGCACACCAATCAGGCAGTCTGGGGCACGCTTGAGGAAGAGGTGCGCTGGTACAAGGGGCCCCCTTCATTGTCACTCAGCGAACATTGGAACTATGAGGATAGCGGCAAGGATTTTTTTGGCGGCTATGCCTTTATGAGTCAGGGCCCGCTGCCTGCGGCCTGGGCCGGGGCTCAGACCGGCAACCACGGTCTCTGGGGCCAGGCATTGGTCGACGAGATGCAGAAATACAACCATCAGGTGGGGCTGAAGATTGTCGGCGAAACACTGCCCCAAGAGCGCAATTGCGTGACCCTGGCCGATGAACGCGACGAGTTCGGCCTACCCGTCGCCCGAGTGACCTGGTCAGAATGCGACAATGATCGGCGGCTGGTTAACCATGCTGTGGATTTCATGCGGCGCGGACTCGAAGGCATCGACGCCCGCGATATCTGGGCCGAAGCCGACGGCACCGCGCATCTCATGGGTACCGCCAGAATGGGCAGCGACCCGGCAACCAGTGTGGTGAATGCTGACTGCCGCAGTTGGGATATTCCGAACCTGTGGATCTGCGACGGTTCGGTATTTCCCACCTCGGGCGGCGTCAATCCCTCGGAAACCATCCAGGCCATCGCTCTGCGCACCGCCAACCGCATCCGCGAACTGGCCCGGCGTGGGGAGCTGTAATGGCGAGGGAGCAAGGGCGCGTAACTGGAGCCCGACGGGCGGGCCGAAACAAAAGACGCCATTTGCTTGCCACACAGTAATCACACGAGCCAACCTGCAGGAGAACAGCCATGATTGATCTTCAAAAAGCACCAGACGATCCCTTGATAGACCGCAAGCCACCACCCGTTCCTACCGACCCCATAGGAGACGATCTGGACGAGCGAAAGCCAGACGAGCGCCTGCCGCAGAAAAATCCTGCCGATCCGGAATACAGCTGATTCCGTTGGGAGTCTGATCATGAACAATTACTCCCCATCTGGGCCGGCCTTTGCAGATCGGCGCGAGGCCGGTCTGGCGTTGGTCGAAGCGCTACGGTCGCTGACAGGCGACACTCCGGTCATCCTGGCTCTGCCCCGCGGCGGTGTCCCTGTCGCTTTTGAAATTGCACGGGCATTCAAGGCGCCGCTTGATGTCATCCTGGTGCGCAAAATCGGTGCGCCTGGGCACGAAGAGTTCGCCATTGGCGCCGTGGTTGATGGCGATAAACCACACTGGGTCGCCGATCAGGCCATGATTGATCAATTCGACACTCCTCCTGGCTGGTTTGAAGCAGAAAAACAGCGCCAGTTGGAGGAAATCAAGCGCCGCCGCGCCCTCTACTGTGGCAACAGAGCGCCCATTGCGATTGCCGGCCGCGAGGTAATCGTCGTAGATGATGGAGTGGCAACGGGCAACACGGCCAAAGCCGCGTTGCTCGCAATAGCAGACTCACGTCCCAGCAGATTAATTTTTGCAGCACCTGTTGGCGCAGGCGACTCCCTCGCAGCCCTGAGACCATTGGTGGATGAGCTGGTCTGCCTTGTAGTGCCCGCCCCCTTCCGGGCGGTAGGGCTGCACTATCAGCACTTCGACCAGACGAGCGATGAACAAGTCGTCAGCCTGTTGACCAGGGCCCGTGAGATCAACGCTGGTCGGGCTGAATAAGCGGCTCGCAAGAGCTCACTTCCAGATGGTCGCCGGGACCGAGCTGCCTACTACCGCCAGCGTGAATGATGGTTACTGGTGTGCCATGCTTGTCGCCCCGCTCCATCCGGACTCGTTTCCCAGAAAGCGTTACGGTCAGCCGAATACCACGGTACTCCAGCATCAGGGAGACACCATCCAGATCAGGAGGCGCAGCGGGAAACAGCCAGATACCGTCGACTGTCAGGTGGATTCCCAAATAGTGCCGTTGCAATACGTCTAGCGAGCCAGCCATGGCTCCCAAATGAATGCCTTCAAGGGTGCCGCCTTCCGAGGGCTGATCCAGGTCAGTGCGCAGGCACTCGCGGAAATGGCACCAGGACGCCGCTGGATCGATATGCGCCAGGGCGCCCGCGCAGACCATTTTTGACAAGCTCGATTCATGGGTGATGCGCGCCAGGTGGTAGTTCGCCGTGCGCCGAATGGCGTCGGGGCTCCACGGATATCCAAGGCGGTTGAATAGTTCGCGCAGTTCCGCAGGCCGGAAAAGGTGCAGGATCATCAGCACATCAGCCTGCTTGCTCAACTGATAACGATCGCAGCTGTCATGCCGCGCTTCAAGCATCCAGTCCAGTCGCGGACGTTCCTCCGTTAACCACTTTTCAGGCGCAGGTAACAGTTTTTCGTAGCCCTCGAACTGACTGATGATGCCACCGTCGAGAAAAGGCAGATACATGCGCCGACTGATGTCCTCCCAGCGACGAAGCTCCTGGGGCTCCAGGTCAAGTCGCTGGCGCAGCGCCTGCCCTTGATCGCCGAGCAACGCGAGCACATCCAAGGCTCGGCACAGGGTCCAGACCGCCATTAGATTGGTATAAGCGTTATTGTCCAGTCCGGGCTTATCGGCGTCGGGGTAGCTGTTGTGATACTCGTCCGGTCCGATCACGCCACAGATCACGTAGCGTTCCCGCGACGCATCGTAACGCGCCAGGCTGCTCCAAAAACGTGCCACTTCGATTATCAGCTCACCGACGGACCCGGTTAGTAGCGCCCTCTCGCCAGTAGCCAGATAAAGCTGCCAGGCATCGTAGGCTACTGCCGCGCCAACATGCAGTTGCAGATGGGTAGGATCGGCAATCCAGTGACCCGACAGAGGGTAATACTGGAACGGTGGGGTTTCTTCCTCGCCACTACGCGCGCTGCGCCAGGGAAACATGGCGCCCCTGAGTCCAACGCGGCGGGCACGGTCTCGAGCCACATCCAGACGCTGGTAGCGATAATCCAGCAAGCTGCGTACTGCCTGGGGGAAATGCGTGGCCAGGTACGGGCTGAGAAATATTTCATCCCAGAATATCTGCCCGAAGTAGCCTTCATGCCAGCCACGCGCCGGCACGCCCTGATCACAGACGATCCCCTGCGTCGATACCGTTTGCAGCACATGGTAAGCACTGAAGCGCAATAATGTGTGAAGCTCAGCGTCCTGCGCGCGCAACGACAACTGCTGCCATAGCCCGGCCCAGGCTTGGCGGTGCTCAGCCAACAACTGCCCGAATGGCTTTTGCGGAACGCGTTGCAGAGCCTGGCGGCATGCCTCCAAGTCATTTTCGGGCAGTTCGTGATCAAGCTGAACGATCACGCGTTTCTCAAGGCTCAGGCACCCACCAGCCGGCAACGAGCAACAGGCATCCAGCGTCAACCGCTGGTTCTGTTCATGGGCCTGCCAGTCCAGCTCTGCCTCCAGCGATGCGCTGGTCGTACGGCTGGCGACCACTACGCGTCGTCTCGCCTCGCAGAGCCCGGCAAGTAGTACCGCCCTCCCGCCACTGTCCTGCTGGAAACGCCGTGTATTAAGCCGCCGGCCTTCATAAATCCTGTTACGGTCGACCAATCCATTGATCACTGCGCCATTCAGGGTGGAGCGCAGCCTTACTGTCGGCAGCGCATCGGTCGTATCCAGCGTCCAGTGCAGCACAGCGAGCAAGGGGTCTGCCATGCTGACAAAGCGCCGTTCGTGCAGGCGCAGCTCATGCCCCGCCAGGGTGAAGCTGATATGGCGCTCGACCACGCCCTGTTCCAGATCGAGGCTCTGCCGGTACTCACGAATCTCGGTGTCATGCAGATCGAACCAGGCGCCATCCTCCAGCGCAATGCTGAGACCAAACGGATCGGGCAGATTGACCAGCGCGCCCAGTTTGACATTACGTCCGTTGACCTCCCTGGGTGCTTCGTCGTACCAGCCGGCACGATAAAGGCCTGGATAATGGCCAGCAGACGGGCCGGTCATCGAGGACTCAGGCGACGAGGCCCGGCACGACAGCACCCCGTTTCCCATCGCCATAAGGGCTTCTCGACGACGCTCGTCGACCACGTCAAAGTCGAAAAATTCTATCCGTGGCGGCCCGTCTCGCTCACACATCGAGACGTTTTGCCCTTTGCAGACGTTGTTCGGCCATGGTTTTCACATCGTGCCGGTTGGCATAGGCTGGTTGCGAGCCATAGCCCGTAACGGCAAGGTTCGCTGCTGCTACCGCCCAGGACGCGGCCTCCAGGATATCGAGCCCTTCCAGCAGGCTGATCGCCAACACGCCGGTAAAGGCATCGCCAGCTCCCGTCGTATCGACAGGATCGACATCCGCAGCGGGAAGATGCATTGATTGCCCCTCGCTCACCAACACGCAGCCGCCGTCGGAAAGCTTGATGCAGACATTTCGCACACCCAGGCTGTGGAAGTGCCGCGCCGCCTCGGCAACCTTGTCCAGGGAACCTAGCTGCTTGCCCAGCAGCGCTTCTGCTTCAGCTAAATTCGGCGTGATCGCCAGTAACTTGCCGAGCAGATCATCTTCTACTCGTTCCGGAAAAGAGGGATCGATCACCACGGGCACATCGCAATGACGGGCTGACTCCACCGCGCGCCGTACCACCCAGGCGGGCACCTCATAGTCGACCACCAGGCAAGCCGGCCCGGATATGCCCGCTATTTGCCGTTGCATGGCGTCGACCGCCGCCTCGCTCCATTGGTCATTGGCATTGGTCGCCAGGACGATCTGCTTTTTCCCATCAGGCGGCACCATGATCATCGATACGCCGGTAGCCTGGCCTTCGGCGCGACTCACCCCTGTTACCTCTACACCTACCTCGCGCAACGGGGACAATGCCTGTTCGGCCAAGTCATCATCGCCAACCCGGCCAAACAGGTAGCTACGATGGCCAAACAGCGCTCCGAGATATGCCGTGTTAGCAGCCTTGCCGCCTGGAAAGCGGCAGAAGTTGTGCGCCAGAAGCGTTTCCGTGCTGCCAGGCGCCGCATGGGTACGTACCTGAAAATCGGCGTTGATGCTTCCTAGTGACAATAGCGTTCGTTCCATAATCCGGCCCTTTTGTGCGCTCTCCTTGTGTGACCCGTTGCGCGGCGTCGGGTTCGCAAGTGAGCTGGTCTAAGCCAAGCGGTCAATTCGAATGAGCTATTTAGTCATTGAGTGTAATGCTGGTGCCGCTAAGGTAAGGGGGCTGGCCTGCAAGGCCGGTTCATCCACAGACAAGACGAGAGTTGGCCATGAGCGACGCTTTTATTTTCGACGCGCTGCGCACACCGCGTGGCAAGGGCAAGAAGGACGGAGCGCTGTATAGCGTCAAACCGGTCGACCTGGCCGCCGGCCTGCTGCGTGAGCTGGCTCGGCGCCATGCTCTGGATACCAGCCAGGTGGATGACATTGTTTTGGGTTGCGTGACCCCGGTAGGCGACCAGGGTGCCGATATTGCCAAGACCGCCGCGCTGGTCGCCGACTGGGACCAGGCGGTGGCCGGTGTACAGCTCAACCGCTTTTGCGCTTCAGGCCTTGAGGCGGTGAATCTGGCGGCGATGAAGGTGCGCTCCGGTTTCGAGGACCTGGTGGTTGCCGGTGGCGTCGAGTCGATGTCGCGCATCCCCATGGGCTCGGACGGTGGTGCCTGGGCGATGGATCCGGCCACCAATATCCACACCCACTTCGTGCCCCAGGGCATAGGCGCTGACCTGATCGCTACCTTGGAAGGCTTTTCCCGCGAGGATGTCGATGCTTTCGCCTTGCGCTCGCAGCAGAAGGCCGCTCGAGCACACATCGATGGCTCATTCGCCAAGTCTCTGGTGCCGGTGCGTGACCAGAACGGTATCGTCCTGCTCGACCATGACGAGTTCATACGGGGCGATTCAACCATGGAAGGCCTTGGCAAGCTTAAAGCCAGCTTCGAGATGATGGGACAGATGGGTTTCGATGCGACTGCGCTGCTCAAATACTCGCATGTCGAGCGCATCCATCACGTGCACACCCCGGGCAACAGCTCTGGCATCGTCGACGGCGCGGCGTTGATGCTGATCGGCTCCGAAGCCAAGGGCAAGGAGCTGGGCCTCAAGCCACGCGCGCGCATTGTCGCCTGCGCCGTGACCAGTACCGACCCGACCATCATGCTCACCGGTCCAGCACCAGCGACACGCAAGGCGCTGGCCAAGGCCGGGCTGTCGATTGAGGACATTGATCTGTTCGAGGTCAACGAAGCGTTCGCCTCGGTAGTGATGAAGTTCATGAAAGACATGCGCGTGAGTGAAGACAAGGTCAACGTCAATGGCGGTTCCATCGCCATGGGTCACCCATTGGGGGCTACCGGCTGCGCCATTCTTGGCACTCTGCTCGACGAGCTAGAGAAGCGCAATCTGCGCTATGGCCTGGCCACCCTGTGTGTAGGCGGCGGCATGGGTATCGCAACGATTATCGAAAAAGTTTGAGGCGGAGATAAGAAAAATGACTGATGCCATCCGTTACGAGAAAGGTCAGGACAATATTGTCGTCCTGACCCTGGACATGCCCGGCCAGAGCGCCAACACCATGAACGCGGTGTACCGCGAGGCCATGGAAACAACTGTCGCCCGCCTTGAGAAAGAAAAGGATGCGATTGCCGGAGTGATCCTCACGTCGGCGAAAAAGACCTTCTTCGCCGGAGGTGATCTCAACGAGCTGATCAAGGTTACTCCGGCCGACGCCGAATCCTTCTATCAGATGGTGCTGAACCTGAAACGCCAACTGCGCCGCCTGGAAACCCTGGGCAAACCGGTGGTGGCGGCGATCAATGGTGCCGCCCTGGGCGGTGGCTGGGAGCTGGCCCTGGCCTGCCACCATCGGATCGCGTTGAATAATGCCGACGTGCAGATCGGCCTGCCGGAAGTGACCCTGGGCTTGCTGCCCGGTGGCGGCGGCGTGGTGCGCATGGTGCGCATTCTTGGGCTGGAAAAAGCCTTGCCGTACCTGGCCGAAGGCAAGAAGGTACGCCCGGATGCCGCGCTGAAGGCGGGCCTGATCCACCAACTGGCCGAGAGCCGCGAAGAGATGCTGGACAAGGCCCGCGCCTGGATCGCCGCCAACCCGGACGCCATGCAACCGTGGGATATCAAAGGTTACAGGGTTCCCGGCGGCACGCCGAGCTCGCCGAACGTGGCGCAGATGCTGGCCATCGCCCCGAGCGTACTGCGCAACAAAACCAGGGGCTGCTTCCCGGCGCCGGAGAAAATCATGTGCGCCGCTGTCGAGGGCGCGCAGGTCGATTTCGACACCGCACAGATCATCGAGACCCGCTATTTCACCGAGCTTGCCTGCGGCCAGGTAGCGAAGAACATGATCGGCACCTTCTGGTTCCAGTTGAACGAGATCAATGCCGGCAAATCGCGCCCGCAGGGCTTTCCGCAATACCGAACCAGCAAGGTCGGTGTGCTTGGCGCTGGCATGATGGGTGCCGGCATCGCCTATGTGTCGGCCGCGGCCGGCATCGAGGTGGTACTCAAGGACCTGTCCGTCGAGGCGGCAGACAAAGGTAAGGATTACACCGCCAAGCTGCTTGACAAGAAAGTAGCCAAGGGTCACATGAACACCGAAGAACGCGACGCCTTCCTGGCCCGCATCAAGGCCACCGACAGTGATGCCGATTTCGAAGGATGCGACTTGATCATCGAGGCGGTATTCGAAGACCGTGGCCTCAAGGCCAGGGTGACTGCTGCGGCGGAAGGTGCTGCCCTGGCGGATGCGGTGATCGCCTCCAATACCTCGACCCTGCCGATCACCGGTCTAGCCGCCGCCGTGGCCAAGCCGGAGAAATTTATTGGTCTGCATTTCTTCAGCCCGGTCGACAGGATGCCGCTGGTGGAAATCATCAAGGGCGAGAAGACCTCGGATGAGACCCTGGCCCGTGGCTTCGACTACGTACTGCAGATCAAGAAGACTCCGATCGTGGTCAGCGATGCCCGTGGCTTCTTTACTTCCCGGGTGTTCGGTACGTTCACTAACGAAGGTATCGCCATGCTCGGCGAGGGTGTTTCTGCGGCGATGATCGAAGCCGAGGCGCGCAAGGCCGGTATGCCGGTCGGGCCGCTGGCGATTAGCGACGAAGTATCCCTGAGCCTGATGGAGCACATCCGCCAGCAGACCATCAAAGACCTGGCCGCCGGCGGCAAAGCTGTTCCCGAACACCCAGCCTTCGCGGTGATCGACCTGATGCTCAAGGAGTACCAGCGTCCGGGCAAGGCAGCCGGTGGCGGCTTCTATGAATACCCCGCCGGTAACAAGAAACACCTGTGGCCGGATCTCAAGACGTGCTTCGAGAAGCCCGAGGCGCAAATCCCGCAGATTGATGTGCGCGACCGCATTCTGTTTATCCAGGCCATTGAAACGGTGAGGTGCCTGGAGGAAAGTGTATTGACCTCCGTGGCGGACGCCAATATCGGCTCGATTTTCGGTATTGGTTTCGCCGCCTGGACCGGCGGTGCGCTGCAGTTCATCAATCAGTATGGAGTGAGGGACTTCGTTGGCCGAGCCCAGTACCTGGCCGAGCAGTACGGCAAGCGTTTCCTGCCGCCGGCACTGCTGCTGGAGAAAGCGGCCAGCGGTGAGTTGTTCTGACGAGCCGGAAAACCAACCTGCTGCCTGGCCTGGGTGCGCGGCAGCAGATTTCTAGCCCAGGACCCCGGTGGCGCGCAGCGCGGCGATCTGCTCAGCGTCATAACCCAGCTCGGCCAGCACCTGACTGCCATGCTCACCCAACTGAGAGCCGATATGGCGTGGCGCATCCAGACCGGTAGAGAACTTGATCGGACAGGTGACCTGCCGCTGCGCCGGGGCTCCCTCGCGCGGCACTTCGCTGACCAGCCCGCGGGCCTGTATCTGCGGATGCTGCAGTGCCTCGGCCAGACTCAGTACCGGTTCGACACAGGCGTCCACGTCGGCAAAGCGTGCGCACCAGTCGGCAAAATCGCGGCTTTCGAAGGCGGCAGCCAGCTCACGCTTGAGCGCCTGCTGCGCTTCCGGCTGCGGCGCCAGACCCTGGGCGGCCAGCTCCGGCCGTTCAAGCACCTGGCACAGCTGCTGCATGAACGGCGGCTCCAGACTGCCGACGGCAAACCAGCGGCCATCGCGGCTGCGATAGTAATCGTAAAAACTGCCGCCATTGAGCACATGGCTTTCCCATTCCGGTTCCACCCCGGCGGCCAGATAGCCGGCCCCAGCCATGGCATGCAGGCTGAAGGCGCAGTCGGTCATGCTGACATCCACCTGCTGCCCCTGCCCCGTCGCCTGACGCTGAATCACCGCGGCCAGCAGGCCAATCACTCCATGCAGCGAGCCACCGGCAATATCCGCCACCTGCATACCCAGCGGCAGTGGTCCGCTGTCGCGGCGTCCGGTGTAGCTGGCCAGGCCGGCCAGGGCCAGATAGTTGATATCGTGGCCGGCGCGATCCCGGTACGGCCCGGTCTGGCCGTAGCCGGTGATCGACACATAGATCAGCTTCGGGTTGATCGCCCGTAGCGCCTCATAGCCGACCCCCAGCTTGTCCATCACTCCGGGGCGGAACTGTTCGAGGACGATGTCGTAGTCCTGCACCAGGCGCTTGACCAGCTCCACCGCCTCTGGCTGCTTCAGGTCCAGTGCCAGCGAGCGCTTGTTGCGGTTCAGATAAGCATGGCTGGCTGCCACACCCAGGTCATGCGGCGGCAGCAGGCGCACCAGATCCATGCGCGACGGCGACTCGATGCGCAGCACCTCGGCGCCCATGTCGGCCAGCAGCAGCGAGGCGAACGGCCCCGGCAACAGGGTGGAGAAATCGAGAATCTTCAGGGACGACAACGGGCCGGACATGGCATGCGCTTCCTTTTATATCGCGGTGCCGGCAGGCTCAAGGTCGTCCTGCCAGATGATCGGTGTGCCTGTCGGCAACTGCGACAGCAGCGCGGCATAGCGCGCCTCCAGCACATTGCGGCGGATTTTCATGGTCGGTGTCATGCAGCCGTTATCCACGTTCCAGCTGTCGCTGACCAGCAAATAATGGCTGATCCGCTCGTGCGCGGCCAACTGGCCGTTGAGCTGCGCCAGGCTGGCGTGCAACTCAGCCACCAACTGCGCGCGGGGCTGCTGGCTTGCCAACGGCGACAGTTCGATGAGCGCCACCGGCTGGTCGAGATTGCTACCCATCAGGCAGACCTGCTCGACCCAGGAGCACTTGGCGATTTCGCCTTCGATGTGCGCCGGCGCTACGTATTTGCCCTTGCTGGTCTTGAAGATGTCTTTTATCCGTCCGGTTATGCGCAGGTAGCCATCGGCGTCCAGCTCACCCTGGTCGCCCGTGTGCAGCCAGCCATCGCGTAAAGCTTCCGAGCTTTTCTCCAGATCGAAGTAATAGCCTTGCATCAGTGTTGGGCTACGCAGGAGAATTTCCCCGTCGTCGGCTATGCGTACCTCCAGCCCGGGCAAGGGTCGGCCGACCGTGCCGAAGCGCACCTGCCCCGGCCGGTTGAAACAGCCATAGGCAAAGTGCTCGGTCATGCCGTAGCCCTCGCACAGAGTCATGCCCAGGCGCTGGTACCAGGCCAGCAAGCCAGGGGAAATCGCCGCCGCGCCAGACACCATTACCCGTGCCTGATCCAGCCCCAACTGCTGGCGAATACGCCGCGCCACCAGGCGCCCGACCAGCGGAATGCCAAGCAGACGGTCGAGCTTATGCGCCGGCAGCTTCTCCAGAACGCCCTGCTGGAAACGCGTCCACAGGCGCGGCACGGAGAAAAAGACGGTGGGTCGGGTCCGGCGCAGATCATCGGCAAAGCTGTCGAGCGATTCGGCGAAAGCCACCGTGCCGCCACTGTACAGACTGTTGAACTGCACCAGAAAGCGTTCGGCAGTATGCGATAGCGGCAGGTAGGAAAAGAAGCGATCCTCCGGGCCCATGCCTAGCTCGACGGTTACGCGGCTAGAAGAATAGGCCATGGCGCCAGCCGACAGCATCACGCCCTTGGGCGCGCCGGTGGTGCCGGAGGTATAGAGAATCGAGAGCAACTGATCGGCGTGCTGCACAGCACCGTCTACCAGCGGCGGATGATCCGCCAGCAGGCTATGCCAGTCATGCGGCGCAGCCATGGTCGGATAAGGCATGGCGATGCGCGTGATGTGCTCGCCGATGCCCTCAGCCATGCGCTCGGGGTCATCCAGTTTGCCAACGATGATCACCCGGCACTGCGCATGCTCCAGCACATAGGCGATGCTTTCGGTCGATTGCATCGGATAAAGCGGCACGCTGACCAGACCAGCTATCTGTATGCCCAGGTCGGTGATAAACCACTCGGCGCAGTTTTTGGCCAGAATCGCCACCCGGTCGCCGGGCGCACAGCCCAGAGCGAGCAAGGCACTGGCCAGGCGGCGTGCCTGCTGGTCAACTTGACGCCAGGTGAAGTCATGCCACACACCCGCCACCGGCTGGCGCAGCCACACCTTGTCGGGCTGCCGGCTCAGCCAGTGCTCGAAACAGGCCAGGGGTAATTGCAGAGTTTCGTTCATCGCAACGCTCTTATTGTTGTTGTCAGATCACACAGGCCCTGCATGCCGCTATAGCTTGCAACTGCCTTACAGTTTCATCCCCCGGCTGATGATCTCTTTCATGATCTCCGAGGTGCCGGCAAAGATGCGCTGGATACGCGCGTTTGCGTACATTTTGCAGATGGGATATTCCCACATGTAGCCCCAGCCGCCATGTAACTGTACGCCTTCATCGACCACCTTGCCGAGCAGCTCGGTGGTGAACAGCTTGGCCTCGGCGGCAATTTCCGGGGTGAGCTTCTTCTGGTTGTGGTCCATCACGCAGCGATCGGTGAACACCTGGGCCACGTCGATCTGCGTGCGCATCTCTGCCAGCTTGAAGCGGGTGTTCTGGAATTGCGCCACCGGACGCCCGAAGGCCTGACGCTCCTTCACATAATCGATGGTGGTCTGTAAGGCCGCCTCGGCGCCAGCCACCGCGCCGCAGGCGTTGGTCAGACGCTCCTGGGCGAGCATGTTCATCAAATAGAAGAAGCCGCTCTTGGCGTCGCCGAGCAGGTTGGCCTTCGGCACCTTGACATTATTGAAGAACATCTCGGCGGTGTCCTGGCTAAGCATGCCCAGCTTCTTCAGTTTCTTGCCGCGCTCGAACCCTTCCATGCCGCGCTCGACCAGGAACAGGCCCATGGCGTGCTTGTTGGCCGGATCAGTCTTGGCCGCGACTATCACCACATCAGAAAGATAGCCGTTGGAGATGAACACCTTGGAGCCGTTCAGCTCGTAGTAGTCCCCCCTATCTACCGCAGTAGTGCGCAGACCGGCCAGATCGGAACCGGCGCCCGGCTCGGTCATCGCCACGGCGAGAATGGTCTCTCCACGGATAATGCCCGGCAGGAAGCGGGCCTTCTGTTCGGCGTTTCCGTATTCGGCGATATAGGGGCCGCATAGCGCCGAGTGCAGCGCAATCATGAAACCCGGCTCGTTGATGTTGGCCAGCTCCTCGCACATGATCTGCTCGTAGCGAAAATCCTTCAGGCCCAGGCCACCGTATTCCTCGTCCGCCCAGGGCAGCAGGAAGCCCTGCTCACCGGCCTTGAGCCAGACCTCGCGGCTGACCACGCCGGCCTCTTCCCAGACTTCCTGATGCGGCACCACTTCCTTTTGCAGAAAAGCGCGGAAGGAATCGCGGAACAGGTTATGTTCGGTTTCGAAATGAATGCGCTGCATTGATCTGGCTCCGATATCTGCTGGTACTGCAGGTTAGGCCGCTGCGCCAACAATTCTCAATGACCCAGGCGCTCAGTGGCCATTGACGCAATCGACCAAAAGCAAACGCGCGGTCGTCGCTTGACGAACGCCAAAGCGTGCCACTACGATCGGCCGCTCTAGTCAAGGAAGCCTGTGGATGCGAGAACGCACCATTGCCAGCCATTTTGTCCGCGCTGCCCTGCGCGGCGCCCAGCGTCGCGGGCTGGAATGCCAACCGCTGCTGCGCCAGGCCGGCATTCCGGACGCGGTGTTGCGAGAGCCGCGCGCACGCATCGCCCCGGCACAATTTGCCAGCCTGATCCAGTGCCTGTGGGAAGCGCTTGACGACGAATATCTGGGTTTCGGTCGCCACCACAGCAAGCGCGGCACCTTCGCCATGATGGGCTATACGATGATCCACTGCCGCAGCCTGGATAAAGCGCTGCGTCGCGGCACGCTGTTCTACAGCCTGTTCCCCGATGCACCGGTCATCGAACTGCAGCGCGACGGTGACTGGGCCCACCTGAGCGTGGATACCAGCGGCCTGTGGGACCCCGACCACTTCCTGGTAGAGAGCCTGCTGGTCATCTGGCATCGCCTGAGCAGTTGGCTGATCGGCCAACGCATCCGACTGGAAGAAGTCACCTTCGCCTACCCGCAACCGCCGCATGCCAGCGAGTATGAACTGCTCTTCCCCTGCAGCCGCCGCTTCAGCGCCGGACGCACCAGCCTGCTGTTCCACGCCCGCTACCTGGACATGCCGCTGTTGCAGGACGAACGCACCCTCAAACAGTTCCTCCAGCACTCCCCTGCCGACCTGCTGGCCCGTCCCGATGGCGGCGACAGCCTGACCAGCCAGATCCGTCGCCTGCTCGGCCGCGACTGCCAGCAATGGCCCGACCTGGAAAGCGTGGCGCGCCAACTGCACAGCAGCCCGCAAACCCTGCGCCGGCGTTTGCGCGAAGAAGGCTCGAGCTTTCAGGAGCTGAAGGACTACCTGCGCCGTGACCTGGCCATCTACCACCTCGGGCGAAACGAGCTGGACATCCAGGCCATTGCCGAACAGCTCGGTTTCTCCGAACCCTCCGCCTTCCATCGCGCCTTCAAGAAGTGGACCGGCCTTACCCCCGGTGCCTACCGCGCCCATGAAAGTTAATGAAAACGGATGGGCTGGCAAACGCAGCGACGAGAAACCACTACACAGACACAAAAATGCCCCGAATCAACCATTTTCAGGTTGCGGGGCATTTTGTTAGCGATGTGGCAGAGGGACAGGATTATTCGGCGCTCCGCGCCTCACCCTTCGGGCCGCCGTCGCTTTGCTCCGGCGTTCCTTCGCCCGCTGTGCAGGCTCGGTCGAACGAGTGTCCTCACCGTGAACCCTGCTGATAAACGAAAAAGCCCGGCATAGCCGGGCCTGTTCATTTATTGGCGGAGGGACAGTCCGCCATTATCAGTATCCAAATAGACAGCATGAGACAGATATAGACTTATAATAATCTAGCTATTTCAGATAGTTAACGCAGATAATTTGTCTCAACCAACCTCGTGGGATATTATCCAGCCATGATTTTTATGTTGGCAAGGTTGTTGGGAGCAGCGGTATGCCTAAGGTGGCAAAAGTGTTGTCTGATCGAGAGATCAAAGCCATTCGGCTACCGGGATTTTATCCTGTGGGGGGCGTTAAAGGCCTTGGCCTGAAAATCAGCACAGGGGATTCCCGTTCTTGGATACTCAGAGCGACCACAGGCGAGCTGCGAACCGCTACGAGTGGTAAGCAGTATTCCGTTAGGCGGGACTATGGGCTTGGTGGGTTCCCTGACGTCGGGTTGGCTGAAGCACGCAGGAGAGCTTTAGAGCTTCGCCAGCAACTCAGGTCGGGTATCGATCCAGTCGCTGAGAAGAACGCTGTGCGGGCAGCCCAGCGAGCCGAGCGTGCCAAGCTGAAAACCTTTGAGGAAGTAGCACGTGAGTGCCATGCCGTAAGGCAGTCCGAATTCAAAAACACCAAACATGCAGCTCAATGGATTAACACGCTGGAGGGATACGCTTTTCCCTTTCTGGGCAAAATACCCGTTGGTGCCATAGAAACTGCTCACATTGTAGAGGTGCTGCAACCAATATGGCTCACCAAGCATGAGACGGCCACGCGAGTCAGGCAGCGAATTGCCAGCGTTTTGGACTATGCGGCCGCCATGGAGCTACGAACGGGCTCTAACCCTGCTGGACTGCAGGGTAATCTAAGAGAACTGCTTCCAAAGTCAAAAGCCGTACGCAAGAAAGCCGGCAAACGACATCATGCCCGCATTCCTGTCGAGCAGATGGCCTCGTTCATGGCTGACCTTCGGACCAGAAGCAGTATCAGTGCAAAAGCTTTGGAGTTCGCCATTTTGACCGCCGGCCGTTCTGGTGAGGTACGCGGTGCCCTTTGGAGTGAAATCGACCTCGAGCGCAAAGTATGGCGCTTAAGCGCCGAGCGCATGAAAGCCGACAGAGGTCATACCGTCCCTCTATCTGATGCTGCGATTGAGCTGATTGAGTCCTTGCCTAAGGGCTCTGGACGGAAGCTGCTATTCACTAACAGCAAACAAGCCGGTTTATCCGATGCGGCCTTGGGCAAGCTAATCAAGGATATGCATGAAGCCGCGGTAGAAGCTGGAGGCAAAGGCTACATCGATCCCGAACAAGGCCGCATAGCGACGCCCCACGGCACAGCGAGGTCCAGTTTCAAGGACTGGAGCCGTAGTAGCACCGCCCGGGTAATGGCCAATGGAAACATGTCCAGCTTTCCAGATGAATGGGGTGAGCTTGCTCTGGCGCATGTGAACAGCGACGAGACCCGCGCGGCATACGCTCGGTCCGAGTTGCTGGATGAGCGCGGGGAATTGATGCAAGCGTGGGCTGAATACTTAGCGCAGAAGAAGACCGACAACATTGTCAGACTTGGGGCTAAGTGATTATCCGGGAGCGTGTCTGAACCTGGTCAAGGATGATTTATCGGAAATCGCGAGTTGATGCGCAAATCAGGCAATTAGCCGAAGTCGCCAATGAAAGGCAACGAGTATCTTATTGGTTACCGGTCATCCAATGAGGTCATTTGCCAATGTATTTAAGTGTGAAAGAAATCGCAAAACGTTACGCTGTTTCCCGTGCCACAATCTGGCGGTGGGTAAGCGACGGTCATCTTCCGAAGCCCCATAAAATCGGCCCAGCCACCACCCGATGGCTCCTTGCCGATCTTGAGGCGTTCGAGCCAAAGAGCCATACAGGATGACCGCAAAAGGGACTTTGGGACGGACCGTCCGAAAGCCCCTGCCTTCGCATTTATTGTTTCCCACAACCAAAGTCAAAATCGAAACCGGCACTTAAACTGGCGGCTAAGAAATAAGCTCAGCCACCTCCCGAGTTGAAATTTGAGTATCTCAACTCGAACGGTCCAGCTTGCAAGCGATCATGTACCCCACCGACGCCATGACACTCAACGCACTCATAACCGCGCAGACCGACAGAACAAAAACTGTTTCGGTGCTCATGATTGCCCCACCCTCCTCCAAATTTGGACCGGATGTAATTAAGATCGGTATTCGATCACAATCCCCAGCAGCAACTGGGTGGTTGTTGCTAAGCCTACCAGATGTGATCAGCCCACCAAATCCGGATCAATATCCCGCAGCTCGCTGTATATCGTCTCTACATACTGGGCTGATTCGACATACTCTTGGGGCACGTCCTGATAGCATTTATCATCGTCGACCTGATAGCTAAACCCGTAGTGTTTCACTTCGTTCTCATACCAGGTGATGCTCGAAGCCTCGATCAATTGCTCGACTTTCCAGCTCTCGGAGCCGTTCAGTTCTTTGGGTGTAAGCAGATTCACGTCCTGAACGAACAGGTCCCGGCTCTGCCCGCTTAGCAGCTCTCTGAATTCGTATGGATCGGTTACCATCAGGGTTCTGGTAATTGGCTCGGCATCACCATGCCCTAAAGCCTGAAAGCTCACGAGGCATACGGCCTTTGGTAGAGCCAGCTCAACCATGGGCCAAGCTTGAAGCTTCTGATTGATGGGAGCCATATCTGCTTTTTCGGTGTTTCGGTACGTTACGAACATAGCGCTTCCTCTCTCCATTGAATGAACACTATAGATTGTATCCCTATAGTGTTCATTTCAAAATTAAGCGCTATCTGTTGTCACACCCAACACCTACAGGTTGGTGGCAGCTTTCGGCCCAGAGTGTGTAAAAACGCCAGGACGGATTTCCGTCAGCGTCTATATCGGACCTTTCTCGGGCTTAGA